>Ga0153920_1000029_pt1 | contig 72205 bp, 74 predicted proteins | sample TSNJ004MetaG_FD_104713 | JGI IMG/M metagenome (GOLD analysis project Ga0153920, IMG submission 104713) | Attine ant fungus gardens microbial communities from New Jersey, USA - TSNJ004 MetaG | ecosystem: Host-associated > Fungi > Mycelium > Unclassified | place: USA: New Jersey, Brendon T. Byrne...
CAGCGAATAGCGTCCCCGGCCCGGCTCGTGATCCAGGCGCAATCCCTGGTGGACGATCTTTGCAAGCGGTTGCGCGGAATCCTGTGATGACATGGCACTCCTCTTTCCCATGGTGAGTTATCCCACTGTTCTCCTAGCCTAGTACGCGCCGCGAACACAGTCCAAGACCGCGCAGCGGGCCAGCGTGCAGGCCAGGGCGGGAAGCGGGCCAGGGTGTGCCGCTAATCCGAGTACGGGGCGTGGATCTCAATGGAGACAATGCGTTCATGCGCCCCCACCGGCTGCTGCAGCACGATCATGCCCCCGGGCTGCAGGTAGGGGTCGGCCGTGGGCAGCAGCTTGCGCACCGCCTGGGAGGAGCGTGCCGAGAGCAGCGGCAGGATCAGCGGCAGGACCGGGCGGTGGGTGCACAGCACCTGGGAGCGGACCTTGTCCAGCAGCTTGGTCAGCGACTTGACCGTCTTTTCCGGTTTGCGCTGGGCGGCATGCTCCGTCATGGAGTTCACCAGCTTCGGCTTGATCTGGTGCTCGGTCACATAGGGGGTGATGGACTGCACGCAGCGCACCCAGGGGCTGGTGGCCACGTGCTGGGGCTTCCAGCAGTTCAGCAGTCGGGCCAGGGCCTGGGCCTGGCGCCGGCCGGTGGCGGCCAGCGGGCGTTGGCCCTCCTCGCGGGTCCAGTTCGCCCGCGGCTTGGCCTTGGCGTGGCGGACCAGCATGAAGGCCCGGGTATCCAGCCGTCCGGCCAGGTGCGCCTCGATCAGGTCATCGAGCGGGGCCGTGTCGCTGGGGTTGGTCAGCATGGACTTGGCCTGCTTGGCCCCCACCCAGCGGGCCTCGTCCGCCTCGTCCCCGTCCACGGTCGGCTCATCCTCGTTGGCCAGGGCCGCCGCCCAGTAGTAGACGACCTTGGCCTTCTGGTTCACGGTGTAGGCGGTGGCCTCCAGCGGGATGCCCAGCTGCACCTGCAGGCCCACTTCCTCCCCGACCTCGCGCACCGCGCATTCCGGGATGGATTCCCCGTCATCGAGCTTGCCCTTGGGCCAGGACCAGTCGTCGTAGCGGGGCCGGTGAATGATCAGGACCTGCAGTTCGTCGTTCAGCACACGCCACGGGATGGCCCCGGCGGCGATGACGTCAAATTCTCCCAGCAGGATTTCCTCGGGATCCGAGGACCGTTGAATCATGAGCACGGTGTTGGTCGATCCTTTGATCTGATTGGCTGCCACTAGTTTCCGCGACCCGGGTTGCGCCGGCGCGAGTGGGTCTCGATCAGCCATGATTGCACATCCAGCAGCGGCTGGCCGTCCGCGTCACGGTGGTGTCGCTCCCAGTCCCCGTCCGCCAGCAGGTGCCAGGAGGAGGTCTGCTCATCCAGGTAGCGATCCAGGATGGCGATCAGGTTGGCGATGTCCTCCGGTTCGGCCAGTGACACCAGCGCCTCGACCCGGCGGTCCAGGTTGCGGTGCATCATGTCCGCCGAACCGATGTAGACCACCGGGTCCCCGCCGTTGGCGAACATGAACACGCGGCTGTGCTCCAGGAACCGGCCCAGGATCGAGCGCACCCGGATGTTCTCGCTCAGCCCCGGAACCCCGGGACGCAGCGCACAGATCCCGCGCACGATCACATCGACCTTCACCCCGGCCTGGCTGGCCCGGTACAGGGCGTCGATGATGGTCTCGTCGACCATCGAGTTGACCTTGATCACCACCCGGGAGTCGATGCCGGCCTGCGCGTTGGCGATCTCCTGCTCAATGCGCTGCACCAGCCCCCAGCGCAGCGAGCGCGGGGCGACCAGCAGACGCTGGTAGGTGGAGCGCGGGGCGTAGCCCGAGAGCTGGTTGAACAGTTTGGAGACATCCTCGCCCACGGTGTCATCGCAGGTGAGCAAGCCCAGGTCCTCGTAGTAGCGGGCGGTGCGCGGGTGGTAGTTGCCGGTGCCGATGTGGCAGTAGCGCCGTAGCTTGTCGCCCTCGCGGCGCACCACCAGGGACAGCTTGGAGTGGGTCTTGAGCCCCACGATGCCGTACACCACGTGCACCCCGGCCTGCTCCAGCTTCCGCGCCCAGGTGATGTTGGCCTGCTCATCGAAGCGGGCCTTGATCTCCACCAGCGCCAGCACCTGCTTGCCGGCCTCGGCCGCGTCGATCAGCGCGTCCACGATCGGCGAGTCCCCGCTGGTGCGGTACAGCGTCTGCTTGATGGCCATGACCTTCGGGTCCGCGGCCGCCTGCTCCAAAAAGGCCTGCACGGAGGTGGAGAACGAGTCATAGGGGTGGTGCAGCAGGATGTCGCGGCGGCGGACCGCGGCGAAGACGTTGGCCGCCTTGGAGGTTTCCGAGACGTTCAGCAGGCTGGAGGTGTGCCCCACATGCTTCGGGTAGTGCAGTTCGGTGCGGTCCAGCCCGGCAATGACGCCCAGCCCCCGCAAATCCAGCGGCGTGGGCAGCTTGAACACCTCATCGTCCTCGATGCCCAGTTCGCGCACCAGCAGTTCCAGGATCTGCGGGTTGATGTCATCGGCGACCTCCAGGCGCACCGGCGGACCGAAGCGGCGGCGCAGCAGCTCCTTCTCCAGGGCCTGGAGCAGGTTCTCCGCGTCGTCCTCTTCCACCTCCAGGTCCTCATTGCGGGTGATGCGGAAGAAGTGGTGCTCGACAATGTCCATGCCGGGGAACAACTGGTCCAGGTGCTCGGCAATGACATCTTCCAGGGCAATGAACCGGGCCTGGCTGTGCGAGGAGTGGGCCGCGCGCAGCCCGTCCACGGAAATCAGGCGCATGATGGTGTCCGGCACCTTCAGGCGGGCGAACAGGTCCTTCTGGGTTTGCGGGTTGCGCACCACAACGGCCATGTTCAGCGACAGCCCGGAAATGTAGGGGAACGGGTGGGCGGGGTCCACCGCCAGCGGGGTGAGCACCGGGAAGACCTGCTTGATGAACCACTGGGAAAGCTCGTCGCGTTCCTTCGGGCTCAAGTCCTTCCACCCGACCAGGGCAATGCCCTCTTCCTGCAGCTTTGGGCGCACCGAATCGGCGAACACCTTCGCGTGGCGCAGCTGCAGCTTGTAGGCGTTGGCCAGGATCAGTTCCAGCTGGTCCACCGGGTTCATCCCGGTGGCGGCCGGCACCGCCAGGCCGGTGGCGATGCGGCGCTTGAGCCCGGCCACCCGCACCATGAAGAACTCATCGAGGTTCGAGGTGAAGATGGACAGGAAGTTCACCCGCTCCAGCAGCGGCAGATCCTCGTCCTCGGCCAGTTCCAGCACCCGGGCGTTGAAGTCCAACCAGCTGATCTCCCGGTCCAGGAAGCGCTCGGCGGAGAAACCGCCTATGGGCAGCGTGGCGGCCGGGGCAATGTCCGGCAAGCCGATCCGGTCCACGGTGGCCTCCGATGAGGGCACATCCTTGAGTTTGCTGGTTGGTGGGAGCACGGGTTTGGTCATCAGCTGATCTCGCTTCCTGGCTCAGGGTGCCGGTCATGCAATGGCGGACACCACCGGGGGACAAGCCCTGTCAGGCGCCGCATTGCCTAGCGCCAATCCTACCGCGCAGGCCCGTACATCACATCGACATCCCAGACCGTGAAGCCCAAGGACTCGTAGAGTTTCACCGCTGCGGTATTCTCCGCATCCACATAGAGCATGACCGCCTCCACCCCGCGGGCCAGCAGATGGTTGACCCCGGTGGCGGTCAAACTGCGGCCCAGGCCCAGACCCTGCGCGCCGGGGATCATCCCCACCACGTACACCTCACCCACCCGGGCGGTGGCGGGTTCGGGCTGGGGCAGCTTCGTCCAATGGAACCCCAGCACCGCTTCATCCTGGTTCACGGCCAGGAAGAATCCTTCGGGGTCAAACCAGTCCTCGGCCATGCGCGCCTGCAGGTCGGCCAGGGTCAGCGAGCCCTGCTCCGGGTGGTCGGCGAAGGCTGCCGCGTTGGCCTGCAGCCAGGCCTGTTCATCCTGGCCGGGGACGAAGGTGCGAAGCTGCAGGTTCTCGGGCAGCTGTGCCACCGGCAGCGGCTGCTGCTGGGTGCGGCGCATCTTGTTCAGTTCCCGCTGCCGCTGCAGCCCGTGGCGTTCGGCCAGCACCTGCGCGGCAGGGTGCGCGCCGTGCGCCCAGCCCTGGGCCTGGGACAGATCCAGGGAACCGCCCAGCTGCTGCAGCAGGTTGCCGGCCACCTGGCGTTGGCGGTAATCGGGATGCACCACCAGTTCCACCGTCCACGGCTCGGTTTCCGCCCCGCGCACGGCAATGGCCGCACCCAGCAGCAGTTCCTCGGTGCTGTCCTCGGCCGCGTACGCGTACACGCCCAGCAGACTGCGGTCCGCCTGCTGGGCAGCCAGGTCAATGAAGGTCTGCTCGCTGAACGGGGGATTGCCGTCACTGCCTTGGGCGGTGCGGGCCAAGTCCATGACCTGGCGGCGCAACCGGTCATCGGCGGCGCCGGGCAAGGACAGAACGCTGAGGGGGAGCTTGGGCTGGGTACTCATAAACCCCACACTAGTCCCGTGCCGCCACCAGAACGCAACATCACCCGGGATGTGCCAGCAGTGAACCGGCCGGAGGTGAAGCGGTGTCCTACTGCTCGGCGTGGAAGCGGTAGCCGACGTTGCGCACGGTACCGATCAGCTGTTCATGATCGGTGCCCAGCTTCGCTCGCAGGCGGCGCACGTGCACGTCCACCGTACGGGTGCCCCCGTAGTAGTCGTAACCCCACACCTCATGCAGCAGCTGTTCACGGGTGAACACCCGCCCCGGGAACTGGGCCAGATACTTCAGCAGCTCAAATTCCTTGTACGTCAGGTCCAGGACCCGCTGATCAATCTTGGCGGTGTAGCTCAGCTCGTCAATGCGCAGCCCCGCCACCGGTTCGGCGTCTACCGGGCCGGTGGCGGACGGCCCGCGGCTGAGCAGCATGCGCAGGCGCGCCTCAATTTCGGCCGGTGAGGCGGTGGGCAACACAAAGTCATCGGCGCGCCATTCGCTGGACATCACCGTCAACCCGCCTTCAAGGATCACCACCAGCAGGGGGAGGTTGAGGGTCGCGGCCACGAGCTGACAGGCGGTCCGGGCCGCAGCCAGATCCCCGGTGGCATCCAGGATGACAGCCTGTGCGGGCCCGGCGTGGCGCAGGGAATCGCTGGTGGCCGGCAGCTGTCGGATATCATGGCTGAGCAGCTCCAACGCGGGCAGCACACAGGCGTTTTCGCGTTCTTCACCCAAGAGCAGCAGGTGCGCCATGTGCTGGAACCTCCTGCCGGGTGGTTTGACGAAAAAATCTCTTTTACGTGTCACAGTATAAAGAACACCGAACGTCATAAACGCGAGTTGCCCCAGGTGCGCGTTGCCAACGATCCAGGATGGACAGTTTGAGAGTCAAGGTACTGATTAGCGGGCTGCTCGCCGCGGCCGCATTGCTCGTGGCGGCGACCCTGGACACTCCGGGTCTCTCGGTGGGAGCGATCACCGCCGTGCTGCAGCTGCTTTTCGCCTACAGCTGGCCCACCCTTACCCGCAGCACCCAGCCTTGGCCGCTGCGCATCATCCTGGCGTTGGCCGGGCTGCTGGCCACCTTCTTTGCCGTAGGAATGCTCGGCCCGGTGGGGATGGGCGCCAGCATGCTGGTCATCGCGGTCGGAGTCCCGCTGGTGTTCATGTCCCAGGTGTTCAGGGGGACCGGGGCCAGCGGCCGGCTGTCGAACACCGTCAGCGGAATCAGCGGCCTGGCCGTGGTGTCCCAGGGGGCTGGACTCTCCGCGTTGGGGGCCTCACCCAGCGGCTTTGGCATCATCCTGGTCAGCGTCATCGCCCTGCTCGGTGCCGGGGCCTGCGCCATGACCCGGCTGCCGGACCGCGCCGTCATCTTCCTGGCCCCGCTCACCGGTGCGGCCCTCGGCGCCGCGAGCAGCGCGCTGCCGATGGATTTGGCCTGGTACCACTGCCTGCTGATTGGTGCGCTCGCCGGAGTGCTGGTGGGCTGCCTGCGGGCCATCACCCTGGCCAGCCGGGCGGTGAAGCGGGTGGAGGACATGCTCGCCGTATCCACGCTGATCCTGCTGTTGACCGGGTCGCTGAGCTGGTACGCCATGCAGGTGCTCGGGCAGGTCTGAATCGGAAATGACGGAGGGCACGTGATTCGCCTCTCGTTGATTAAGTAACCTGCGCCCGCGGCGCGCTAGGATGGAGCCATGAACGAAAATTACCTTGCACTAGAGATCTTCTACCTGGCGCTGCTGACCGTTGCCGGTCTGGGCATGGCCGGTTTCGCCGGACTGGTTGTCAAGCGCCTTTTCAAGGGGCAGAAGTAGGAAAGGCGCACACCGCAGGGTGTGCGCCTCTTTCATTTACATCCACGGAAAGCGAGCGCCGTTATGGCTATTGAAATTCCCACGGATCTCACCCCGGAACTCGTTCCGCTGTCCTGGCTGATCGGTGTCTGGGAAGGCTCGGGCAAGCTGGGCGAAGGCGAAGCAGATGACGAGCACTTCTGGCAGCAGGTAACCTTCCGGGACACCGGTCTGCCCTACCTGGAGTACCGCAGCGAATCCTGGCTCACCGATGCCGAAGGCACCCGGCTGCGCCCCCTGGCCGTCGAGTCCGGCTTCTGGTCCCTGGACCGCAAGCAGGAAGCCGCCGACCCTGGCCCGGGCATGACTCCCGGCGACCCGTTCCCGGTGCTGCGCTCGGCCGACGATGTCGAGAAGCTGCGCACCGAAGACGGTTTCAAGATCCAGGCCAGCATCAACCATCCGGGCGGTCTCAGCGAGCTGTACTACGGGGTCATCAACGGCCCGCGCATTCAGCTGGCGACCGAGGCCCTGCTGCGCAGCGAAAACTCCAAGCCCTACGCCTCCTCGACCCGCATCTACGGGCTGGTGGGCGGGGACCTGTTCTGGCGTTGGGACGTCTCACAGGGCGATAGCGATTTGAAGGCCCACGCGTCGGCGGCCCTGAAACGGGTCGGCCAGACCGAGCCCGGCCAAGCGGGAGAAGACGGAAACCAGGAATGAGCAAAAAGTACACTTCGGTTCTGCTGCAGCGTGACGGGGCCGTGGAGGCCTCCGGCGTGGATGCCGGGGTTGCCGCCCACTACGGGGCACCGACCCGCGAGGCCCGCAGCCTCTTCGACGGTACCGCGGTGGCGGACCTGAGCCACCTGGACATCCTGCAGCTGCGCGGCGAAGACCGCTTGACCTGGCTGGACACCATCAGCAGCCAGCGCTTGAGCGACGTGAAGCCGGGGCAGAGCACCCAAAGCCTGCTGTTGAGCGTCCAGGGCCGGGTGGAGCATGAGCTGAAAATCCTGGCCGCCGACGACCTGTTGTGGATCATCGCGGAGCCCGGGCGCGGTGAACCGCTGGCCGAGTACCTGAACTCGATGCGGTTCATGTCCCGGGTTGAAGTCGTGGATTGTTCAAACACCCACGGGGTCATTGCCAGCACCAGGCCGCGCCCCGAACTGGGCGATGTGGTGTGGGAGAACCCCTGGCCGAATGTGATCGGCGGGGGACACGCGTACTCCACCGGGGAGCACCCGGGCCTGGAACGGCCCTGGTTTGAATACATCGTGCCGCTGGAGCAGCTGGCCTCCCTGGTCGGGGACCTGCCCCTGGCCGGGACCATGGCGGTGGAGGCGCTTCGCATCGCGGCCTGGGAGCCGCGGTTCATCGTGGACACCGATGACAAGAGCATCCCGCACGAACTGGACTGGCTGCGTACCGCGGTGCACCTGAACAAGGGCTGCTACAAGGGCCAGGAAACCATTGCCCGGGTTCACAACCTGGGTCATCCGCCGCGTCGCCTGGCGATGCTGCACCTGGACGGGTCCATGCACACCCTGCCTGCGCCCGGTTCACCGGTCAAGGACGGGGAACGGGTTGTCGGCCGGGTCACCTCGGTGGCATTGCACTACGAGGCCGGACCGATTGCCCTGGCCACGCTGCGCCGCAATGTGCAGCCGGATGCCGAACTGGTGGTCCAGGACGGTGAAAGCAGCTACCCGGCCGCCCAGGAGGTCATCGTTTCACCGGAGGCCGGCCAGGTGGCCGGCCGGTTCACCGGCTTCCTGCGCCCGCCACGCGGCTGACCAGGCGCCAAGTACGCACCGCCGCGGGCCACCGCTGCCTTCTTCCTCTGGAGGGCAGCGGTGGCCCGCGGCCGTTAAACGCCCCGGCCCCGGCCCCGCGATGGGGGCCGGGGCCGGGATGATGTGCGGACGGGTCAGCCGAAGAGGATCTTTGCCTCGTCATAGCGGTCCTGCGGTACGCGCTTGAGGTTGTTCACCGCCGCGCTGAGCGGGACCCGGTTGATCTGCGTGCCGTGCAGGGCCACCATGGTGCCCCACTGGCCGGCGGCCACCGAATCCACCGACGCCATGCCCAGGCGGGTGGCCAGCACGCGGTCAAAGGCGGTCGGCACGCCGCCGCGCTGAATGTGTCCCAGCACGGTGGCGCGGGTTTCCAGGCCGGTGTTCTGCTCAATGAGCGGGGCCAGGACTTCACCGATCCCACCCAGCCGGGGCCGACCATGGCGGTCCACCCCGCGGGAGCTGAACGCGGCATCCTCACCCTCGGGCACGAACCCCTCGGACACCACCACCAGCGGTGCGCGGCCACGTTCGTGGGCTTCACGCACCCAGGTGAAGATCTGTTCCATGCTGGTGGACACCTCGGGGATCAGGATCGCGTGGGCGCCGGAGGCCGTGCCGGCGTGCAGGGCAATCCAGCCCACGTCGCGGCCCATCACCTCGGCCACCATGCACCGGTGGTGGGATTCGCCGGTGGTGCGCAGCCGGTCAATGGCCTCCACGGCGATCTGGTTGGCGGTGTCGAAGCCGAAGGTGTAGTCGGTGGCGTCCAGGTCGTTGTCGATGGTCTTGGGGACTCCGACAATCGGCAGTCCCGCTTCGCACAGGCGCTGGGCCCCGGCCAGGGTGCCCTCCCCGCCGATCGCGATGACCGCGTCCACCTCCAGGCGGGCCAGGGTCTGGCGGATCTGCTCCGGACCCCCGTTTTCGCCCTCGAACGGGTTGGTGCGTGAGGTGCCCAGGATTGTTCCGCCCTGCTTGGAGATGCCGCGCACCTGGTGGCGCGGCAGCGGCATCAGGTCGCCTTCCTTGACCCCGCGCCAGCCGTCACGGAACCCGACGAATTCATAGTCGTAGCTTTTGATCCCGTTCAGCACGGCGCCGCGGATGACGGCGTTCAAGCCGGGGCAGTCGCCGCCGGAGGTCAACAGGCCAATACGCATATCTGCTCATTTCTGCCGGGACGAACAGCCGCACCGATGCGTGGGGAGCAGGACCAGTGGGCCGGCCACCCTCATGGATTGGATCTGTTCATCATCTGTCGTTGTCCACAGCGCCCCGTTGAGCCGTCTACGTTGCGAGTCTATCGGCTTAAGGATGTGGCGGCGAGTACACCGGAAAGATCCCTTCCGGTGTACTCGCCGCCACTCTCGCCCCGCTTGCCGGGACGCGGCCGCTACAGCGCGCGCAACCACTTTTGCAGGATAATGCTGCCATCCTGGGCCGGAATCAGCAGCCACGCCACGATGTAGGCGCCAATGCCAATGACCGGCAGCAGGAAGGAGAGCAGCATCGCGATCCGCACAAGCGAAACGTCCCAGCCGAACTTGTCGGCAATGCCGCCGGCCACACCGCCGGCCATGCGCGCCGGTCCGCGACGCAGCGGCATGGAACGCAGGGAGTTGAAGAATTTATCCATCAGGGTCCGTCCTTAGATAGTGCTCATCAAAAGAATGGGTTCGGCCAACGTCCGCCTCGGGGACGGGCCACGGGGTGAAAGTACCCCAGGGTACTAGAAGGTGGTCGAGTCGTGTGGCGGGTACTCCTTGCGTTTGGCCGCACGCCGGGCCGAGCCGATGCCCGAGACGATCAACGCGACGCCGGCCAGGGCGATCAACGCGATAAAGAACAGCGGGGCGTCGAAATCCCAGGACAGCACGTGACGGCTCAATTGTGCCAGTGCCACCAGAACCAGGATCAATCCGAATACCAGGGTTCCGGTGGGGAACTTGGAACGGTCATATTTTTCGGGAGTCATTGTTGCTCATCCTTAGAAATCTGGGGTGGTCACGGTGCTGGAGTCCGAGGGCAGCGCATTGATCTTTGAGAAGGCGCCGTTCACGTCCACGATCAGCAGTGGTTTGCTCGAGTCGCTGCTTCCTGGGGCGCCGCTACCGTGCTGGGAGAGGAAGATGCCATCACTTTGGATGCGTACCGGCACTTCCTCGGGCAGCCGCAGGTTCACCGAGGCAAAGACGGTGTTGACCTCGACGGTGGTTGGCGAGGTGATGTCGGCGTACTGTCGCAGGTCGATGGTGGCGTTGCTGAAGATCGCGTTGTACTCGCCGTCGCTGTCCGAAGTGATGACCCCGCCGGAGCTGGTGCCAAAGCCGCTGCTGCTTACGGCCCCGGAGTTGCCGAAGATCAGGGTCAGCACCAGCAGCGGGATCGCCAACCCCAACAGGCCCCCACTGGTGCGGTGTGCCAGGGCCGCGATCACCAGGGCCAGGCCCACGAAGAGCAGGCCCAGGGACAGCGCCAACGGCCAGGAGCCGCCGGGGAAGTCGACCAGTCCGAGGTAGTCAAGGCCGAAGACCACGGCAATGATCAGTGCCGTCGCCCCGACAATGATGGTGGCCACCCAACCTGGGATCGGGGGTGCCAACGGAATCTTCTGCTTGCCCTTGGACTCCTTGCCGGTGTAGTAATCCTTGCCGGGGTACTCATCCTGCCCGGAAGGGGGCTGGGTGCCGGGGTAGTAGTGGCCCGAATCGGACTCCATGGTGGGCTCCTTGATGTTGAAGCGGGAATGGGGTGGTGCGTCGGAGGCCGAGCGCCCGAAGATGTTCTGCGGCCCGGGCTGCCGTGGCAGGTCCTGCTCAGCGCGGACCGTGTCATCCACCGGGTTCGCTGAAGGAGCCGGGTCCTGCCAGCTGACTTCCGGATCTTGCAGCACCACTGCGGTGCTGCCGGTGTGTCCGCTGGCATCGGCCGGATAGGTCGGGGCGGCGGTGTCGGTGGGGCGCGGACCGCGGGCGAACTTCGTGTTGTTGCGGCTAAAGACCACGAACAGCACGCCGGCGACAATCAGCAGCGGCCACACGAACGGGACGATGCTGCTAAAGGCCCAGGGGGCGGGCCCGACACCGAGCAGGAAGGTGACCAGGGCACCGGTCATGCCGCTGGTCCAGTTCTTCTGCAGCGCCTGCTCGACGTGGATTTGGTCGTTCTCATCCGGCAGGAACGCCCACGCCAGGCCGTAGGCGATCAAGCCCACTCCGCCCAGCAGGGCCAGGGCGACCGCCACACCGCGCACCAGCACCGCGTCAACCTGCAGGCGCTGCGCGATGCCGGCGGCCACGCCGCCCAGCCACTGCGATTCGCTGCGGCGGATCTGCTGCTGACGCAGGCTGTCGAAGATTTTGTGCGAGGAGTGATCTTGGTCCATGCCCCCATTCTTTCGCGCCTTGCCCCGCCCCCGCTATGAGGTACTACCCTGATTCGACCCTGATGGCACCCGTAAAACGCCACGTGGGTCTGGGGAAAGACCCTGCGAACATGCTTGACTTGAACCATGGAGACACCCGAGCAGCCCCGGCGCATCGTCAGAAGCGAATCGCGCCTGCTGGCCGGTGTCTGTGCAGGGCTGGCCGAGCACCTGAACCTGCCGGTCAGCTACGTGCGCCTGGGGTTTTTGCTTTTGACGGCCATCGGCGGCATCGGGGCCGTGCTGTACGCCTGGCTGTGGGTGTTCACCCCCAGCAGCCAGGAGTCCCAGGCCGATGAGCAGCGCAGCACCGGCACCCGGCGGCGCAGCCTGGCCGAGGAGCTGGGCCTGGACGCCCCCGGCAGCCTGAACCCCCGAGAAGTCGCCCTGAAGCTGGGATCCATGCGCGAGGTGCTTGTGGGCGTGGTGCTCACGGTGCTGGCCCTGCTGGCCCTGGGCCAATGGCTGGGGTGGAACATCCGCTGGGATCTGATTTGGCCAAGCATTGGGATCGTGGCCGGGGTGCTGCTGGCCTGGCTGCAGATTGACGGGCGCGGCGGCCCGCAGGCCACCCGCAAGGAACGTGCCGGGGCCCTGAGCCGGCTGGTGGTCGGGCTGCTGCTGGTCATTGGCGGGCTGCTGCTGATTGTCAACGGGACGGTGAGCACCTCGGATCTGATCGGCGGGATCTGGGCGGCGCTGGCGATCTTCGGCGGGGCGCTGGTGGTGCTGCTGCCCTTCGGTACCAGACTGTGGCGTGACTACCTGGCAGAACGCAGTTCCCGACAGGCCGCGGCACAGCGCGCCGAATTCGCCGCACACCTGCACGACTCGGTGCTGCAGACCCTGGCCGTGATCCAGAAGCGGGCCGGCGACCCGGCCGCGGTGCGGGCCCTGGCCCGCAGCCAGGAACGTGAACTGCGCCAGTGGCTGTACGGGGACGAGGACGTCTCCGAGGGAGACGTGGTGGCCGAGATCTCCCAGGAAGCGGCGCAAATCGAGCAGCTGATGCTGCGCGAGGTGGATGTGGTCTCCGTGGGCTCCGCACAGGGATTCGAGGGGCAGCACGCCCTGGTGCAGGCCAGCCGGGAGGCCATGATGAACGCGGCCAAGCACGCCACCGGGCTGATCTCGGTGTTCATTGAATGCGGTGAGCAGGCCGTGGAGGTGTTCATCCGCGACCGCGGGGACGGCTTTGACCCACAGGACATTGACCCGGACCGGCAGGGCGTGCGCGAATCGATCCTGGGCCGGATGGAGCGGGCCGGCGGCGAGGCGAAGATCCGCAGCGGCGAGCAGGGAACCGAAATACAGTTGAAGATGCCGCGCACCACGGCAGGAAAGGCAAACCACCATGACTGACCCAGTGCCCGCAGGCACCCAGGAACCCGAGGCACCGATCCGGGTGCTGCTGGTCGATGACCACGCCATCTTTCGGTCGGGACTGAAAAGCGACCTGGATCCCGACCTGAAGGTGGTTGGGGAGGCCGGCACCGTGGAACAAGCCATCGAGCAGATCACCGCCCTGCGCCCGGACGTGGTGCTGCTGGACGTGCACCTGCCCGGCGGACGCGGGGGCGGGGGAGCCGAGGTGCTGCGCGGGTGCGCCCACCTGCTGGCGCAGACCCGCTTCTTGGCGTTGAGCGTGTCGGATGCGGCCCATGACGTGGTCACGGTGATCCGCAGTGGGGCGCGCGGCTATGTCACCAAGAGCATTTCCGGTCCCGAGATTTCCGATGCAGTGCGGCGGGTGGCTGGCGGGGACGCGGTCTTCTCGCCCCGGTTGGCCGGGTTCGTGCTGGACGCCTTCGGCAGCAGCCAGCCCGAGCAAATCGACACCGAACTGGATCTGCTCTCGGATCGGGAACTGCAGGTGATGCGGCTGATCGCCCGCGGCTACAGCTACAAGGAAGTGGCCAAGGAGCTGTTCATCTCGGTCAAGACCGTTGAGTCCCATGTCTCCAACGTGCTGCGCAAGCTGCAGCTGTCCAACCGCCATGAACTGACCCGGTGGGCGGTGGACCGCAAGATCCTGTGACCGGTGCCCGAAAGCCCGGAACGGCTGTGGCCGGAACCTGAACCCAGGTTCCGGCCACAGCAGTGATGCGTATTCTGCGCCGCTCAGGGCGCCAGTGCTACTTGGCTTCGCCCAGCAGGGCGGCCATCCGGGCGACGCCCTCGGCCAGGTCCGCGTCGCCCAGGGCATAGGACATGCGGATGAAGCCGGAAGGGCCAAAGGCCTCACCGGGCACCACCGCAACCTCGGCCTCCTCCAGGATCAGCGCGGCCAGTTCGGCGCTGGTGGTGCTCACCTTCCCGCGGATCTCGCGCCCCAGCAGGCCGCGCACATCCGAGTAGGCGTAGAAGGCGCCCTCCGGGGTGGGGCAGGAGAGCCCGTCAATGGCGTTCAGGGCCTCGACGATCGCCAACCGGCGGCGGTTGAACGCGGTTTTCATCTCGTTCACCGCATCCAGCGGCCCGGCCACCGCCGCCAGGGCGGCGCGCTGGGACACGTTGGCCACATTGGAGGTGGCGTGGGACTGCAGGTTCGTGGCGGCCTTGATGACATCACTGGGGCCGATCATCCAGCCCACCCGCCAGCCGGTCATGGCGTAGGTCTTGGCGACGCCGTTCAGCACCACGACCTTGTCGGCCAGCTCCGGCACCAGCGTGGCAATTGAGGAGAACTCCGCCTGCCCGTAGGTCAGGTGCTCATAAATCTCGTCGGTCACCACCCACAGGCCCTTGCTGGCCGCCCAGCGGCCAATCTCAGCGACCTCGGCGGGGGAGTAGACGGCGCCGGTCGGGTTCGACGGGGAGACGAAAAGCAGCACCTTGCTGCGTTCGCTCAGAACCGACTCCAGCTGCTCCACGGTGACCTTGTAGCCCTGTTCCGGGCCGGCGAACACGGACACCGGAACCCCGCCGTGCAGGCGCACCGCCTCCGGGTAGGTCGTCCAGTAGGGGGCGGGGATGATGACCTCATCGCCCGGATCCAGCAGGGTGGCGAACGTGTTGTAGACCGCCTGCTTGCCACCATTGGTGATCAGCACCTGATTCGGTTCGACTTTGTAGCCCGAATCGCGCAGCGTCTTTTCCGCCACTGCCTCACGCAGCTCCGGCAGGCCAGCGGCCGGGGAGTAGCGGTGGTTGCGCGGGTCCTGCGCGGCCTGCACGGCGGCCTGGACAATGTAGTCGGGGGTCGGGAAATCCGGCTCGCCGGCACCAAACCCGATCACCGGACGGCCGGCGGCCTTCAGCGCCTTGGCCTTGGCATCCACCGCCAGGGTTGCGGATTCGGAGATGGCGCCAATGCGGCGGGAGATTCTAGACATATCTGGGGGCATCCTGACGTCTGAGAAGATGAGTACGTCCCTCTAGCTTAAGGCCAAGGCAGGGCTGGATTCATGCTCGGCCGGGCAAGATGACGCGCCGGGTGGCCCACCAGGACGCCCCGAATGCGGTGCAGGGCACACTGCTCCCTGTCAGTTCGACAATCATCTGATCATTGCGTAGAGTTATTTCTCGGTGCGAAGGCGCCGGTGGTGATCAGCTGCTCTGACACGTTCAGATATAGTTGATGTCACCAGAGTGAAAACTCGAAGGGTAGTGGCGCAATTGGTAGCGCAGCGGTCTCCAAAACCGCAGGTTGCAGGTTCGAGTCCTGTCTGCCCTGCGCAGTAGCGATTGACGAAAAAATCGCACAGCGAATCTCACGTCACGGTGTGTTGTGGTCGGCCAGGCTGCGGCACACCGTGATTGTTTCAACTGGCCTATTTTATTGAAACGAGGAACACGGTGAGCGAATCAGCTGTCTCCCATCCGGGAAATGACAAGAAATCCCGTCGCGGATTTTTCGGCCGCATCGCCCTGTTCATCCGGCAGGTCATCTCGGAACTGAAAAAAGTCGTGACTCCGACCCGTAGCGAATTGATCAACTACACCCTGGTTGTCATCGCCTTCGTTGTCATCGTGATGCTCATCGTGACGGCCCTGGACTTTGTCTTCGGGGCAGGGTCCACCCTCCTGTTCACAAACAGGCCAGAGCAGTAGAATTTCCTGCGCGAGCCGCCATGCGGCGCGTCAGGGCCCCAGGTGTACATCAGTAGAAGAAAGCAGGAGCTGCAGTGTCCGACCAGGAACTCGAACCGCAGAATAACAACGAGGTAGAAGCCGAGTTCGTCGCGACCAATGACGAGCAGACCGGCAATGCCGAAGATGTCATTTTCGCCGACGGCACTTCCGACACCGACGGCACCGTGGATGTTGAAGGCACCGTGGACGCCGAGGGCGCCCTGGACGAGGAGGAAACCCTCGACGAAGCCTCCCAGCCCGTACAGCTCGATGACATCGCCGCGGACACCGCCGATGATCCGGCCCTGGTTGCCGAGGCCGACGAGGACGCCAGCGAGGCAGTGGCCGAAGCCGTTGCCGAAGAGGACGAGCAGGCCGTCAGCGTTGAGGCGCTGAAGGAAGAGTTCCGCGCCAAGCTGCGCCGTCAGCCCGGCGACTGGTTCGTGATCCACACCTACGCCGGTTATGAGAACCGCGTGAAGCTGAACCTGGAGACCCGCATCCAGACCCAGGACATGGATGACTTCATCTATGAGATCCAGGTCCCGATGGAAGAGGTCGTCGAGGTCAAGAACACCCAGCGCAAGATCGTGCGCCGCGTGCGCATCCCCGGCTACGTGCTGGTTCGCATGGAACTGACCGACGCCTCATGGGGTGTTGTTCGACACACCCCGGGCGTGACCGGCTTCGTGGGCAATGCCCACGACCCGAACCCGCTGACCCTGGATGAAGTGTTCTCCATGCTGGAGCACACCGTGGTGGATCCGACCGAGCAGCCCTCCGCCTCGAAGCCGGGCCGCGCACCGATCACCGAGGTCAAGGTCGATTTCGAGGTTGGCGAATCGGTGATCGTCAACGACGGACCGTTCGAAACCATGCCGGCCACGATCTCAGAGATCAAGCTGGAGGCCGCGCAGCTGGTGGTGCTGGTCTCGATCTTCGAGCGCGAGACCCCGGTGACCCTGAACTTCAACCAGGTCACCAAGATCCAGTAGTATTGAGTCTTCGTGCCCCTCACGTTTGCTTTGCGTGAGCCGGGCACGTTCGGCCGCCGCGCCACGGCGGCCATCAGCCCGTGTCACGCTCCTGTGCCGCGGGAAACGCAAGAGTAGAAGGACCCGACATGGCCCCAAAGAAAAAGGTCACCGGACTTATCAAGCTGCAGATCCAGGCAGGCGCCGCTAACCCGGCTCCTCCGATCGGTCCTGCCCTTGGTCAGCACGGCGTCAACATCATGGAATTCTGCAAGGCTTACAACGCTGCCACCGAGTCGCAGCGCGGTAACGTTGTTCCGGTTGAAATCACCGTGTACGAAGACCGTTCGTTCACCTTCATCACCAAGACCCCGCCGGCTGCCGAGCTGATCAAGAAGGCTGCAGGCGTTGGCAAGGGTTCGGCCACCCCGCACACCACCAAGGTTGCGAAGCTGACCCAGGCCCAGGTTGAGGAAATCGCCAACACCAAGATGGCTGACCTGAACGCGAACGATCTGGAAGCCGCTTCGAAGATCATCGCCGGCACCGCCCGCTCCATGGGCATCACCGTCGAGGGCTAAGACCCTCACCCTGCAGCCCGCAACGGTTGCAACCACCAACATTTCAACAGGGGACCTGCCTGGCAGGCCCCGCCAGTGGCAGGACCGAGCGCGGTCCTCAAGACCACGACTGCATAAGGAGAAAACGCAGATGGCAAAGCGCAGCAAAGCATACTTGGCCGCCGCGGCCAAGATTCAGGCTGACAAGTTCTACGAGCCAGCCGAGGCTATCGCCCTGGCCAAGGAGATCGCCGGCGAGAAGACCAACTCGACCGTTGAGGTCGCCTTCCGCCTGGGCGTTGACCCCCGCAAGGCCGACCAGATGGTTCGCGGCACCGTGAACCTGCCGCACGGCACCGGTAAGACCGCCCGCGTGGTTGTCTTCGCCAACGGCGACAAGGCAGAAGCTGCCCGCGCCGCCGGCGCCGACTTCGTCGGCTCCGACGACCTGATCGAAAAGATCCAGGGCGGCTGGACCGACTTCGACGCCGCCGTGGCGACCCCGGACCTGATGGGCAAGGTTGGCCGCCTGGGTAAGATCCTGGGCCCGCGTAACCTGATGCCGAACCCGAAGACCGGTACCGTGACCATGGACGTGGCCAAGGCTGTCACCGACATCAAGGGCGGCAAGATCGACTTCCGCGTCGACAAGCACTCGAACCTGCACTTCATCATCGGCAAGGCATCCTTCGATGCCAAGCAGCTGACCGAGAACTACGCAGCCGCTCTGGAAGAGATCCTGCGCCTGAAGCCTTCGGCTTCCAAGGGCCGCTACATCTCCAAGGCCACCATCGCCACCACCTTCGGCCCGGGCATCGCCCTGGACCCGAACGTGACCCGCGTGAGCGCCTAGTCACCCAGTTCCACTGAAGCCTCGGCCCCGGCCTGCCACCTGATGGTGGCGGTTCGGGGCCGAGGCTTTTGCCGTCCCGGAGCCAAGCCGGCAGCGGCAGGAACACAGGGCCGTGGCCTGGGCACGCGCTCCAGTTCCTTGCCATCCGGCTGCGACATGAGCTTTTGGAAGAATTATCACACAGGGGAGTTGGCTCTGGGCGAAATTTCGGACTCGCCCAACTGCCCTTTGGAGCCCGCAGGCCGGCTCCGGTGGACATACCGACCTTGAAGTTTTCTGGGAGACCTTGGAAGGTTCCTGTGAGTTGGGATGCGCGCCACGCTCTCGACAGGGTGTCTTGCCGCGGAATCTCGCGCTTTATGCTCTGAAATGAACGTCGATTTGCTATTTCCAGGTTCGCCAAATTAACGCAAACTGTTGGTTCAAAGGGAAGAAAACTGCTTGCTGCGACAGCACGATCGGCTCGTGAGATGACCTGAACCCCGAGTTGCATATAGGCGGGTTGGTGGTGATACTGTGAAGACACCGATGTGAATCGGCGGTGATTGCATGGGACCCCCAAGACTATGCAATCACTGGACACCGAAGTTTCCCCAAGCTTCGTGTCGACAAGAGCCTGTTGTCAGCGTCCCCCAAGTGCTGGCAATGGGCCTTGTCCTTTTAACCGCCAGTTGAGCCGGACGCGGCGAAGCACCGGCCGTCCGCAGTGCCGACTGAGGGCCGTCCAAGTGAGACCCGGAAGTCTTGCAAATTTCCACAGGTGAGGCGCCGGCGGGGGAGCGTGGCTGGGCCCGGCCGTGGTTCAGATCATAGGCCAAGGCGGCCTCCGGGATTTGGAGTATGGGGCGCGCTCAAACTAGGATGGAAGTACCGAAGACCGTCGGTTGAGCATTTTCCACTGGAGAACCGCTCCGAAGTGTCCGCAAGGACTGCCAACGCAGGTTACATAGATTGTCTCAACTACTTATGCGAGTTGAGCGGCCCTGTGCTCCTGCGCGGGGCGTTTTTTATGCGCTCCGCCGGTTATGAAACGGTACCGAACTGAACCCCGGAAGGAGTGTTATGGCAACGCAGACCAAGAACGCCGCGATCCAGTCGATCGCTGCTGAGTTCAAGGAATCCAGCGCGGCTGTCCTGACCGAATACCGTGGGCTTACCGTTGCACAGCTCAAGGAACTGCGCCGTTCGCTTGGTCAGGAGACCAAGTACGCGGTTGTGAAGAACACCTTGACTGAAATCGCAGCAAAGGAAGCTGGCATCGACGCGTTCGAAGGCCAGCTGACCGGTCCAACCGCTATCGCCTTCATTAAGGGCGATGCAGTTGCCGCCGCCAAGAGCCTCACGGAGTTCGCCAAGAGCAACCAGCAGCTGATCATCAAGTCCGGTTTCTTCGAGGGCTCCGCCCTGGATGAAGCAGGCATTGCCGCTTTGGCTGCACTGGAGTCCCGCGAACACCAGCTCGCCCGCGTTGCAGGCGTTCTGCAGGCTCCGGCCTCGGCCGCTGCACGCATCGTGGACGCACTGCGTATCAAGCTCGAAGAGAACGGTGGCGAAGCTGCCGAGGAAGCTCCGGCAGAAGCCTAAGCTGACGCGATTCTCTCGCAACGTAACCCCAAATCATTACGGTTCCCAGATCTGGGATCCATAACCGAAAGGACGCCACCATGGCGAAGCTCACCACCGACGAGCTGCTCGACGCATTCAAGGAAATGACCATCATCGAACTGTCCGAGTTCGTGAAGCAGTTCGAGGAGACCTTCGAGGTCACCGCCGCTGCTGTTGCCGTTGCCGGTCCGGCCGGCGGCGCTGGCGAAGCTGCTGCTGAAGAGCAGACCGAGTTCGACGTGATCCTGGAGTCGGCTGGCGACAAGAAGATCGCAGTCATCAAGGAAGTTCGCGCTCTGACCTCGCTGGGTCTGAAGGAAGCCAAGGAGCTCGTTGACGGCGCTCCGAAGCCGATCCTGGAAGGCGCCGACAAGGACGCCGCTGAGAAGGCCAAGGAAGCACTGGAAGGCGCTGGCGCTACCGTCACCCTCAAGTAAGCTTCAGCGGTCACTCGCAGCCTTACTCCCCGAGGCCCCGCGGACGAGCAATCGTCCACGGGGCCTCGGGCCGTTAAACGGCAAAGAATCGTTATCGGACTATAACGATTCTATTAACAGGAGCTATTCATATTCGTCGTTTACGGTGTTTAGTGTGCCGAAGAATGAACAGCCCAACGCAATACGACCGGCCCCGCGGCTTGGTCTGCTGGACGCCCTTCGTATCGCTGCCGCGCTGGTGGTCGTGCTTTACCACTACACCGCGTGGGGACACGGCTATTGGGGCGCCAAAGCCGTCGACGCCTGGCCGGTGCTGGGCAAATTCACCATCTACGGCAGCATTGGTGTCCAACTGTTCTTCCTGATCTCCGGCTTCGTGATCCTGATGTCCATCCAGGGCAAGGGATTGATCCAATTCCTGGCCTCTCGCCTGGGCCGGCTCTACCCGGCGTACTGGCTGGCCGTCATCGCCGCCGCCCTGCTCACCTTCCGGCTCTGGCCGGAGCTGAAGGACGGACGCACCGAAGGCGATATTGTTCCCAACCTGACCATGGCACAAAGCGGAATGGGCGTCAGGGACCTGGACGGGGTGTACTGGACGCTCTGGGTTGAGCTGCGCTTCTACGCGATCCTGGGCGTGCTGCTGGCCTTCGGACTGGCCAAGAACCGGGCCATCCTGACGTTGAGCTTCGCCTGGCCGCTGCTGGGCGTGGCCCTGCACCTGGCCGAGGCGGACAAGGCCCAGGAATGGGTGATGGGGCAGTATGCCCCGCTGTTCAGCGTGGGCATGGTGGTCTACCTGATGTACCGGGACCGGCAAACCCCGGCGCGCTGGCTGCTGGTCGGCTTCAACACCCTGCTCGCCTGCTACTTCACGGGCCTGAAGGGAGCACAGGATTCCGCCTACCTGTCGGGGGTGCAGATTCCCGCCTGGCACTTCTCACTGCTGGTGCTGCTGTGCATTGCCCTATTGCTGGCCTGCACGCTGACCCCGCTGCAGAGGATCCACGCCCGCTGGATGGTCACCGCCGGGATGCTCACCTATCCGCTGTACCTGTTCCACGAGCTGTGGGGCTGGTGGATCATCGCGCACTTGAGCCCGGTCCTCAACAAATACGTGCTGCTGGTCGGAACCGTCGCGCTGATGCTGGCGCTGGCCTATGTTGTGGCCCGGTACGTGGAGAAGCCGGCAGGGCTGTGGCTGCGCAACGAATTCACCCTGCGGGCCACCCAAGCGGTGCAGTGGGTGCGCAGCGTCGCTGCGCGCAAGCCGAGCCCGGTTATTCCGGAACGGAAATATCTGCCACTGTCGCGTCAAATCCACTGACCAGGTCCTGGGCCGCCACCAGCACGGCGTGCAGCCGGTCCCCGCTGCCCAGGGCCACCATGGCCTGCTGCTCGCACTGGATTACCGTGGCGTCAATGACCAGCGGCAACGGGGTCAACGCGCCAAAGGGCGTGATCGTCCCGGGACGATAGCCGGTCACCTCGAACGCTGTGTCCCCGTGGGGCAGGGAGAGCTTGTTGACCCCCAACACCGAGCGCAGTTTGGGCCAGCTCAGGCTCCTGCCGCCGGGGATCAGCGCGAAGAGGTACGTACCGTTGCTGCGCTTGAGCACCAGGGTCTTGAGCAGCCGGTGCTCGGCGATGCCCAGATTCGCGGCCGCTTCACGCAGCGAGGAGGCCGCGGCCCGCGGAACAATCTCAATGGGGATGTTCCGCCGGCTCGCGTCCAGGCTGATGCGGGTGAGCGCCTCATTCGGGGCTTGAGGGGATTCAGACAACAGCGCACTCGCTTTCCGTGACGGGGAAGGCTGCCCGGGGGAGGGCAGGTTAGGCGTGGTGCAGCAGCAGGGCCTCGCCCTGCCCACCGCCGCCGCACAGGCTCACCGCGGCGGTCCCTGAGTCCCGGCGCGACAGCTCCAGTGCCGCGGTCAACGCCAGGCGGGCCCCGGAGGCGCCAATGGGATGGCCCAGGGCGATGGCTCCGCCGTGGATGTTCGTCTTCTCCAGCGGGTAGTCCAGGTCGGCCAGGGACTGGCAGGCCACGGCCCCGAAGGCCTCATTGATTTCAATGAAGTCCAGGTCCTTGACCTGCAGGGACTCCTTGGCCAGGGCGTCCTGGATGGCGCGCGAGGGCTGGGAATGCAAAGAGTTGTCCGGTCCGGCCACCTGGCCGGGGGCGCCAATGACCGCCAGGATTTTCAGCCCGTGCTGCTCGGCGTAGTCGCGCGAAGTGACCACCAGGGCCGCGGCCCCGTCGGAGAGCGGGGAGGAGTTGCCGGCGGTGATTGTCCCATCGCGGTCAAAGGCCGGACGCAGTCCGGAGAGGTTTTCGGCGGTGGTATCGGGGCGCACGCCCTCGTCGCTGTCCACGATCACCGGCTCGCCCTTGCGCTGGGGCACGGAGATCGCCACGATCTCCTCGTCAAACACCCCGTTGCCCTGTGCGGCGGCTGCCCGCTGGTGGCTGGAGGCCGCCACCTCGTCCTGCGGTCCGCGTTCGATCCCCAGCTCGGTGTTCTTCTCCTCGGTGCTCAGTCCCATGGACTTGCCGTCAAAGGCGTCGGTCAAGCCGTCATGGGCGACCGAGTCCACCGCGGTGATGTCCCCGTAGGTCCACCCGAAACGGGACTTGGGCAGCAGGTGCGGGGTGTTGGACATTGACTCCTGCCCGCCGGCGATGACCACCTGGGCCTCGCCCAGGCGGATCATGCGCGCCGCGTCGGTGACCGCGGCCAGGCCGGAGAGGCACACCTTGTTGATGGTCACCGTCGGGGTGTCCCAGCCGATGCCCGCCCTGATGGCGGACTGGCGGGCGGGGTTCTGGCCACACCCGGCCTGGACGACCTGGCCTATGATGACCGACTGGACCTGCTCGGGGGAGACCCCGGCGTTGTCCAGGGCGCCGGCGATGGCCGCCGCCCCCAAGTCGACCGCGGTCTGGGAGGCCAGAGCCCCCTTGAAACGGGTAAAGGGGGTGCGGGCTCCGCCGACGATCACGGCATCTTGGGGTGAGGACACGGCAACCACTTCCATTCGAAAAGCAACCAGAAAACTGGGGTGATGTTCTGTCACTACAAGACTAATCCATGTGCACTTCACCACAGGAAAATGGGTGACGCTGCGGAGTGTGGGACGCGAGAACGCCGGCGGTGTGGGTGCTGACTTGGATCTAAAACGCTTCATCCGGGCCGGGGGCTCACCAAGTGCGAAGCGGGCGCAGAACTATAACACGAAAATGGAAAATTGCTATCGACAAGCTTGCGCGCATGGGGTACAGTGGAAATTTGCGCCCCGACTGTATGCGCATGCGACCTTCATATAGCGGTGGGTTCGTATGTAACGAGGGTACCAGCCACTGGCAGGAACCTTAGCACAACGGGACGCTTCGGAAACCTGACGGTCTGTGGAAGGATCCATCTTGGTCGCCTCGAGCACCTCTAACAACCAAACCGCTAGTTCGGCTCGCGACGCTGCGTACGCTGGCCGACTTTCTTTTGCAAAGATTCACGAACCCCTTGAAGTGCCGAACCTGCTGGCACTGCAGACCGAGAGCTTTGACCGGCTCATCGGTAATGAACGGTGGCAGGAGCGCCTGGCCGCCGCCGTGTCCGTCGGTGACAACAGTGTGCCGGACGTCAGCGGACTGGCCGAGATCTTTGAGGAGATCTCCCCGATTGAAGACTTCCAGGAGACCATGTCCCTGAGCTTCTCGGAGCCGGAATTCGCCGACCCGAAGTACTCGATCGCCGAGTGCAAGGACCGTGACGCCACCTACGCCGCCCCGCTGTACGTCAAGGCCGAGTTCATGAACAATGAAACCGGCGAAATCAAGCAGCAGACCGTCTTCATGGGCGACTTCCCGCTGATGACCGACAAGGGTACCTTCATCATCAACGGTACCGAGCGCGTGGTCGTCTCCCAGCTGGTGCGTTCCCCGGGCGCCTACTTCGAGTCCGCCCCGGACAAGACCAGTGACAAGACCATCTACTCCGCACGCATCATCCCGTCGCGCGGTGCCTGGTTCGAGCTGGAAATCGACAAGCGCGACCAGATCGGCGTGCGCCTGGACCGCAAGCGCAAGCAGTCGGTCACCGTGCTGCTCAAGGCCCTGGGCTGGAGCGAAGAGAAGATCCTGGCCGAATTCGGCCAGTACGACTCGGTGCGCGCCACCCTGGAGAAGGACAGCATCAAGGACCAGAACGAGGCCCTGCTGGACATCTACCGCAAGCTGCGTCCGGGCGAGCCGCCGACGGTGGAAGCAGCCCAGGCCCTGCTGCGCAACATGTACTTCGAGCCCAAGCGCTACGACCTGGCCAAGGTCGGCCGCTACAAGCTGAACCGCAAGCTCGGCGTGGAGACCCCGGTCAACGCCGAAAGCGCCCTGGTGCTGAGCATCGACGACATCGTCGCCATGATCCGCTTCCTGGTCGCCTTGCACGCCGGTGAGCGCACCATCGAAGGCACCCGCGAGGGCGAGATCGTTCAGGTCCCGGTCGCCGTGGATGACATCGACCACTTCGGCAACCGCCGCATCCGCGCGGTCGGCGAACTGATCGAGAACCAGGTCCGCACCGGCCTGTCGCGCATGGAGCGCGTGGTGCGTGAGCGCATGACCACCCAGGACGTGGAGGCGATCACCCCGCAGACCCTGATCAACATCCGCCCGGTGGTGGCCGCGATCAAGGAGTTCTTCGGAACCTCGCAGCTCTCCCAGTTCATGGACCAGAACAACCCGCTGGCCGGCCTGACCCACAAGCGCCGCCTCTCGGCACTGGGCCCGGGCGGTCTGTCGCGTGACCGCGCAGGCATGGAAGTGCGAGACGTGCACCCCTCGCACTACGGACGCATGTGCCCGATTGAAACCCCGGAAGGCCCGAACATCGGCCTGATCGGCTCGCTGGCAACCTACGGGCGCATCAACGCCTTCGGTTTCATCGAGACCCCGTACCGCAAGGTCGTGGACGGCGTGGTGACCAACCAGGTCGAGTACCTCACCGCCGATGACGAGCTGCAGCACTTCATCGCGCAGGCCAACGCACCGCTGACCGAGGACGGTCACTTTGCCGAGGACACCGTGCTGGTGCGTGAAAAAGGCGGCGGCGGCGAGCCGGTGCTCGTTGAGCCGGGCGAAGTGACCTTCATGGACGTTTCCCCGCGCCAGATGGTGTCGGTGGCCACCGCCCTGATTCCGTTCCTGGAGCACGACGACGCCAACCGCGCGCTGATGGGCGCTAACATGCAGCGCCAGGCCGTGCCGCTGCTGGCCTCCGAGTCCCCACTGGTGGGTACCGGCATGGAGAAGTACGCCGCGGTGGACGCCGGTGACTCCGTGGTCGCGCAGAAGCCCGGTGTGGTCACCGAGGTCTCGGCCGACCTGGTCGTGGTGATGAACGACGACGGCACCGAGTCGATGTACCCGATCATGAAGTTCGCCCGCTCCAACCAGGGCAACGCCTACAACCAGCGCGTGCGCGTCTCCGAAGGCGAGCGCGTGGAGTACCAGTCGATCATCGCCGACGGTCCCTCGACCGACGCCGGTGAGCTGGCCCTGGGCAAGAACCTGCTGGTCGCGTTCATGTCCTGGGAAGGCCACAACTTCGAGGACGCCATCATCCTGTCCCAGCGCATGGTCTCCGACGATGTGCTGACCTCGATCCACATCGAGGAGCACGAGGTTGACGCCCGCGACACCAAGCTGGGTGCCGAGGAAATCACCCGCGACATCCCGAACGTGTCCGAGGACATCCTCTCCCAGCTCGATGACCGCGGCATCGTCTACATCGGCGCCGAGGTCGAGGCCGGGGACATCCTGGTGGGTCGAGTGACCCCGAAGGGTGAAACCGAGCTGACCCCCGAGGAGCGCCTGCTGCGCGCGATCTTCGGTGAGAAGTCCCGCGAAGTGCGCGACACCTCGCTGAAGGTGCCGCACGGCGAGTCCGGCACCGTGATCGGCGTGCGCATCTTCGATCGCGACAACGACGATGACCTTTCCCCGGGCGTGAACCAGCTGGTGCGCGTCTACGTGGCCCAGAAGCGCAAGATCACCAACGGTGACAAGCTCGCCGGGCGTCACGGCAACAAGGGCGTCATCTCCAAGATCCTGCCGATCGAGGACATGCCGTTCCTGGAGGACGGCACACCGGTGGACGTCGTGCTGAACCCGCTGGGTGTGCCCGGCCGTATGAACGTCGGCCAGGTCATGGAAATCCACCTGGGCTGGGCCGCCAAGCAGGGCTGGACCATCGAGAACGAGCCGGAGTGGGTCAAGGACCTGCCGAACCTGCCGCGCCAGACCGGTTCGACCACCGTGGCCACCCCGGTGTTCGACGGTGCCTCCGAGGAGGAGATCCGCGGCATCCTGGATTCGGTGAACCCGACCAGCGACGGCCAGCAGCTGGTGAAGAACACCGGCAAGGCCCGCCTGTTCGACGGCCGCTCCGGCGAACCGTTCCCGGACCCGATCTCCGTGGGCTACATGTACATCCTGAAGCTGCACCACCTGGTGGACGACAAGATTCACGCCCGTTCCACCGGCCCGTACTCCATGATCACCCAGCAGCCGCTGGGCGGTAAGGCCCAGTTCGGTGGCCAGCGCTTCGGTGAAATGGAAGTGTGGGCCCTGGAGGCCTACGGTGCGGCTTACACCCTGCAGGAACTGTTGACCATCAAGTCCGATGACATTCACGGTCGCGTGAAGGTCTACGAGGCGATCGTCAAGGGCGAGAACATCCCGGAGCCAGGCGTTCCGGAATCGTTCAAGGTGCTCATCAAGGAAATGCAATCGCTGTGCCTGAACGTCGAGGTACTGGGTACCGACGGCAACACCATCGAGATGCGCGAATCGGACGAGGAATCGTTCCGTGCCGCTGAAGAACTGGGCATCGACCTTTCGCGGTCCGAGCCCAGCTCCGTCGAGGAAGTCTAGGAACCACCAGCCTGCCGCCGCGGCGCGCACCGCGTGCCCGGCGCCGGGTCGGTGAGACCGACTTACCCATCACGTACTGACTTCAGACACCAGAGAAGAGAGATAAGGACCATATGTCCAGCGATTCCTCATTCGGCCTCATGCGCATCGGCCTTGCCACCGCGGAACAGATCCGCGCCTGGAGCTACGGCGAGGTCAAGAAGCCGGAAACCATTAACTACCGCACCCTGAAGCCCGAGAAGGACGGCCTGTTCTGCGAGAAGATCTTCGGTCCCTCGCGCGACTGGGAATGCTACTGCGGCAAGTACAAGCGCGTGCGCTTCAAGGGCATCATCTGTGAGCGCTGCGGCGTCGAGGTGACCCGCGCAAACGTGCGCCGTGAGCGCATGGGCCACATCGAGCTGGCCGCTCCGGTCACCCACATCTGGTACTTCAAGGGCGTTCCCTCGCGCTTGGGCTACCTGCTGGATCTGGCGCCGAAGGACTTGGAGAAGGTCATCTACTTCGCCGCCTACATGATCACCAGCGTGAACGAAGACCGTCGCCACGCCGAGATGCCGAACCTGCAGGCCCAGCACGACCTGGAGCTGCGCCAGCTGGCCAACAACGCCGAAGCGGACAAGCGTGCCGTGCTGGCGGACCTGGAAGCCGAGCTGGAGCGCCTGGAGGCCGGTGGCGCCAAGGGTGCCGAGCTGAACAAGGCCCGCACCAATGCGGAGAAGACCGTTCAGCAGATCGAGAAGCGTTCCAAGGCCGAGGCCGAGCGCCTGCGCGCCGTCTGGGAGCGCTTCAAGGGCCTGAAGGTCGCCGACCTGGAAGGTGACGAGGGCCTGTACCGCATCATGCGCGAGAAGTACGGCCTGTACTTCGAGGGCTCGATGGGCGCCGAGGCAATCCAGAAGCGCCTGGCCACCTTCGACCTGAAGGGCGAGGCCGAGAACCTCAAGCAGATCATCGACAACGGCAAGGGCCAGAAGAAGACCCGTGCCCTGAAGCGCCTGAACGTCATCAACGCGTTCCTCACCACGGACAACTCGCCCGAGGGCATGGTCCTGGACGCCGTTCCGGTGATCCCGCCGGAGCTGCGCCCGATGGTTCAGCTCGACGGTGGCCGCTTCGCCACCTCGGACCTGAACGACCTGTACCGTCGTGTGATCAACCGCAACAACCGCCTCAAGCGCCTGCTGGATCTCGGTGCCCCCGAGATCATCGTGAACAACGAAAAGCGCATGCTGCAGGAAGCGGTCGACTCGCTGTTCGACAACGGACGCCGTGGCCGCCCGGTCACCGGTCCGGGCAACCGCCCGCTGAAGTCCCTGTCCGACATGCTCAAGGGCAAGCAAGGCCGCTTCCGCCAGAACCTGCTGGGTAAGCGTGTTGACTACTCGGGCCGTTCGGTCATCGTGGTCGGCCCGCAGCTGAAGCTGCACCAGTGCGGTCTGCCCAAGCAGATGGCCCTGGAGCTGTTCAAGCCGTTCGTGATGAAGCGCCTGGTTGACCTGAACCACGCGCAGAACATCAAGAGCGCCAAGCGGATGGTGGAACGCTACCGCCCGCAGGTGTGGGACGTGCTCGAAGAGATCATCACCGAACACCCGGTGCTGCTCAACCGTGCACCCACCCTGCACCGCCTGGGCATCCAGGCCTTCGAACCCCAGCTGGTCGAAGGCAAGGCGCTGCAGCTACACCCGCTGGTGTGTGCCGCGTTCAACGCGGACTTCGACGGCGACCAGATGGCAGTGCACCTGCCGCTGAGCCCCGAGGCCCAGGCCGAGGCGCGCATCCTGATGCTCTCCTCGCACAACATCCTCAAGCCGTCGGACGGCCGCCCGGTCGCCCTGCCGTCGCAGGATATGATCATCGGCCTGCACCACCTGACCACCAAGCGTGAGCAGGAGAAGGGTGCCGGGCGCGTGTTCACCTCGGTCGCCGAGGCCATCATGGCCATGGACCGTGGGGACCTGCACCTGAACGCCCCGATCAAGATCCGCGTGGAGAACTTCGTCCCGTCCGCCGAGCAGCCTGCTCCGGAAGGCTGGGAAGAGGGCACCCCGGCGCTGATCGACTCCTCGCTGGGCCAGGTGCTGTTCAACGACACCCTGCCGGCCGACTACCCGTGGGTTGCCAAGGTGGCGGGCAAGGACGCGCTTTCGGAGATCGTCAACGACCTGGCCGAGCGCTACCCGAAGGTGATTGCCGCCGAGACGCTGGACAACCTGAAGGACGCCGGTTTCCACTGGGCGACCCGCTCGGGCGTGACCGTGGCGATCTCGGACATCACCTCGAACATGGACAAGACCGCCATCCTGGCCCCGTACGAGGAGCGTGCCCGCAAGGTGCAGGCCTCCTACGACAAGGGCCTGATCGCCGACACCGAACGTCGCCAGGACCTGATTGACATCTGGACCAAGGCCACCGACGAGGTCGCCGACGCGATGAAGGAGGGCATGGAGGAACTGAACACCATTAACCGCATGGTGACCTCCAAGGCCCGTGGTAACTGGCTGCAACTGCGCCAGATTGCCGGTATCCGCGGCCTGGTGTCCAACCCGAAGGGTGAAATTATTCCGCGCCCGATCAAGTCCTCCTACCGTGAGGGCCTGTCGGTGCTGGAGTACTTCATCGCGACCCACGGTGCCCGTAAGGGCCTGGCGGATACCGCGCTGAAGACCGCGAACTCCGGTTACCTCACCCGTCGTCTGGTGGACGTGTCCCAGGACGTCATCGTGCGCGAGGAAGACTGCGGCACCCGCCGCGGCCTGACCGTGCCGATCGCCGAGGACATCGCCGGCTTCCGCAAGCTGCACGACACCGTGGAGAACTCGGCGTACACCCGCACGCTGGCCACCGACGTCAAGGACGCCGAGGGCAACGTGTTGGCCGAAGCCGGCTCGGACGTGGGCGACGTGTTGATCCAGAAGCTGTACGACGCGGGCGTGGATGAAATCCGCGTACGCTCCGTGCTGACCTGTGACTCGGCCGTGGGAACCTGTGCACACTGCTACGGCCGTTCGCTGGCCACCGGCAAGACCGTGGACATCGGCGAGGCCGTGGGCATCATCGCCGCACAGTCCATCGGTGAACCCGGTACTCAGCTGACCATGCGTACCTTCCACACCGGTGGTGTGGCCTCGGCTGATGACATCACCCAGGGTCTGCCCCGTATCCAGGAGCTCTTCGAAGCCCGTACCCCCAAGGGTGTGGCTCCGATGGCCGAAGTCACCGGTCGCGTGTCGATCGAGGACGACGAGAAGCAGCTGCGCGTAATCATCACCCCGGACAACGGGGATGAGAAGCAGGCCTACCCGATCCTGCGCCGTGCGCGCCTGGAGGTTGAGGAAGGCCAGCACGTGCAGGCCGGTACCCAGCTGACCAGCGGTACCCTGGACCCGAAGCAGGTTCTTCGCGTCCTCGGCCCGCGTGAGGCCCAGAAGTTCCTGGTCCGCGAGGTCCAGGACGTGTACCAGTCCCAGGGTGTGGGCATCCACGACAAGCACGTGGAAGTCATCGTGCGCCAGATGCTGCGTCGCATCACCGTCATTGAGTCCGGTGAGACCGACCTGCTGCCAGGTGTGCTGGCCGACCGCGCCCGCTTCACCGCCGCGAACCGCAAGGCCGTGGCCGAGGGCAAGCGTCCGGCAGCCGGCCGTGACGAGATGATGGGCATCACCAAGGCCTCGCTGGCGACCGACTCGTGGCTGTCCGCGGCCTCCTTCCAGGAGACCACCCGCGTACTGACCCAGGCCGCCATGGAGGGCAAGGAAGATCCGCTGCTGGGTCTGAAGGAGAACGTGATCATCGGTAAGCTGATCCCGGCCGGTACCGGCCTGGACCGCTACACCCAGGTCACCGTGGAGCCGACCGACGAGGCCAAGGCCACGTTGTTCACCGGCACCTCGGCCTTCTCCTCGGGCCTGTACGACGACGGACTGGACGGCGGGCTCTCGCCCGAGTTCCAGGCCATCTCGATGGATGACTACGACACCGGGCAGGACTTCCGCTAAACCGGAAGCAGCCCCGTCGGCTCCAGATGGCGAAGCCCGTTCCCACCGCTCTTTTGTGGTGGGGACGGGCTTCGCCCGTTAAGGACTTTGCCCAGCAGTGGACACCAAACCCTGTGGCTCAGCCGTGAACAGGATCCGGCAACCCTCGGATGGGTGACCCGTGCGTAGAGCGAGCGCGTTGCCGGAGTGATGCGGGGCAGGGGAGGGGACCGCAGTACGACAACTGTCAGTTTCCGAATTCCTCAGAACTTTTGTCCGCAGTCCTCGGCACTAGGCTGATCCGTCCGCAAGGGGAACCTTCTGTGGGACACCCGCCGCCGTGTACATTGGCTGGCCTGCTTTGGTCAGTCTCAGTATCGCCGGGGCGTCCATCCCGATGGCAGCATGCCAGTGATCTTTCCCCGTTCAGAATCAGCATCGGCTGACCAGCCTTGCGCTGCCTGTGCATCATCGAAGACACCCCGTGCCATGCGCAGACCAAGGTCTGGGTGGCTCATCCCAGGCGCACCACCCCGACGCGTCGAAGCCCGCACGCTCCACGACTTATCAGCGAAACCTCCCCCGCGGAAGATCCGGTATTCTCCGTAGCGGGCCGGATCGAGTAGATCCCAACACCATTCCCATACGTTTCCAAGGGTGTCGTGGAGTCCGAAGGCATTGGGTAGTTTTTGACCAACTTCTTTCGGTTTCTCTACCTTGTCATTTGCTGTCCACCCAATGGCATCGAGGGGGCCGTAATGCGGCCCCGTTGTGCCGGCGCGGCAGGCGTATTCCCATTCGGCTTCCGTGGGCAAGCGGTACCCAGAGGCGTTGGTCTGCCAAGTCACCTCACCGGCATCGATGATGTATGCAGGGACAAGTCCTTCATTTATTGACGCTGCATTGCAAAACACGATGGCTTCTAACCAGTTGATATCCACCACGGGTTCCTGGGAGCCTGTTTCGCTAGTACCCATCAGTTGCGCGTACTGCGCCGTGGTGACGGAAGTGGCCCCGATCTCGAAAGGTTCCAGATCGACGGTCCAGCGGCGTTTCCGCCGTGCATCATGCAATTCCACTTGTCCGGCTGGTAGCGGACGAAGGTCAAAGGTTAGCATTCCACAATGCTCCCATGCCGTCCCGCAAGCCGGTCGTTCACTGGTACAAGTGCGGACAACTTCGGGCCCCGGCAAAACTGGCAGGTTTCCGGGCACGCCCGATTCCCGTATGACCCGACCGAGAAAATGCCGGGTAAAGGCACCCTAAACGGGACGCTCCCTATCATGACCGGACTCCATATCGGGTACGCGCGGGTATCCACTAACGACCAAGACCTCACCGCCCTAAAGAACGCGCTTATGGCCTCGGGCGTGACTCCTGAGAAGAACTTCACTGATCAAGGCCTCACCGGCACGAATAGGGCGCGGTCCGGGCTCAGCGAGGCGATGGCCGCTTGCCGTGCTGAGGATACGTCGGTGGTGATGAAGCTTGACCGGGTGGCGCGATCCTTGCACGACGCGAAAGACATCGCTGATGAACTCACCCGCCGCGAGGTGAAGCTCAGCATCGGCGGATCAGTCCACGACCCCATCGACCCTGTAGGTAAGCTCCTGTTCAACGTCCTGGCTGTGGTTGCCGAGTTTGAGGCAGATCTGATCCGGGCACGCACGCGTGAGGGCATGGCTGTTGCAAGGACAAAAGGCAGACTACGCGGCAAGCCGCCCAAACTTTCCAGCAAGCAAGAAGCACATCTAGTAGAGCTGCATCGCGCTGGGAACCGGACAACGACAGAACTTGGAGAACTATTCTCGGTGGCTAGATCGACCGTGTACCGCGCTCTCAGGCGAGCAATGAACCCATCAAGTGGGGTCGCTCATTTATTTTCTGCGCAGGTTAGTACATAGGACTATTGCGCAAAGTCCAGCCCTGTGCAGTCACCTTCGGAAAATGACAACAATGCTAGCGCGTACCGGCGCGAACTCCGTGAGCGGGTCGAGGAGCGACATCCGTGCTTCTAGCTTTTGCCAGGTAACGTCAGGCTTAGCCACAGGCGCGGCGCAGGCAGGCGAAAGGCTGGGTTGCGCGAAGCCGACGGTGAGCGAGCGGCCTACGCCATGATCCCGGGCAGTAGAGGGATCTCCACTGTCGATTATCAGCGTGACAGAAAAGCACGACTAGTAGGATTTACACCCGGTGCTATTACGACCTTTGGGTGCGTAATAGGCGGCCTTGGGGAGCCAGGGAACGGAGTGCAGATTTGCGTGGCGCTGCCTTCCGAGGTTTGCGGGCGGCCGCACACTGCCAGCCGCTGGACGATTCAACCCCGCACGCCGCGGATGCCGGCCGGCGACGCGGCATGGTAAGCGGCACTGTGCTCGCGCGCCTCCGCGAGCACGCATCCCTTCTTCGGAAGCTTGCCCAGCCGAACATTGGGTGCCCCCCGCGGCAACAGTATTGGGCCGGGTCCCCCGGTCGGTATGCCGCTCATCGTTCTTGTTGGGGTGTTCGGCCTCTGTCAGTAGGTCAATCGAGGGTAGTCCGCTCGCCGCAGGGTATGGCCGGGGATGAATCAGCCCGGCGCCACTGCCGGCACGCGGATAGCCCGAATGATAGTGAGGCACATCCCATTGCTGGGCGGAGGGGCGCATGCGAAAATAGTAGGTGAGACACTCCGGGGCTCAACGCCTGCAGGACAAGGGTTTGCGAACTGGCAATCAACTGGTCATGTGGGCTTTGAATCCTGGATTTTCGGGGCTGGCAGGATTAATGCTAGACTCGTAACAATTGTTTTATGTGTGGCAAAATGGACGCGGTCCGGGTTGCGGGTAGGTTGCGCAACGAATGCCACACTTTCGCACGCCTAGAGACTTTTCGCTGAGTGCGCGATGGAACGAGCAGATAGCGCAGCAGTACCCGTCATCCGATGGATCGGCGGCGCCGAAGAATTTTAGAAAATTGGAAGGACACGAAAGTGCCTACTATTCAGCAGCTGGTCCGTAAGGGCCGCCAGCCGCAGGTAAACAAGGGCAAGGCCCCTGCCCTGCGCGGCAACCCCATGCGTCGTGGCGTGTGCACCCGTGTGTACACCACCACCCCTAAGAAGCCGAACTCCGCTCTGCGTAAGGTTGCCCGTGTGCGCCTGTCCGGCGGCGTCGAAGTGACCGCCTACATCCCGGGTGTCGGACACAACCTGCAGGAACACTCCATCGTGCTGGTGCGCGGTGGTCGTGTGAAGGACCTGCCGGGCGTTCGCTACAAGATTGTTCGTGGTGCACTGGATACCCAGGGCGTTAAGGATCGTAAGCAGGCTCGTTCCCGCTACGGCGCAAAGAAGGATGGTAAGTAATGCCGCGTAAGGGTCCGGCGCCGAAGCGCCCACTGGTTTCTGATCCGGTATACGACTCGCCGTTGGTCACCCAGCTGATCAACAAGGTGCTGGTCGGTGGCAAGAAGTCCACCGCCGAGCGCATCGTCTACGGTGCACTGGAAGGTGCCGCCGCCAAGTCGGGCGCCGATGCCGTTTCGACCTTGAAGAAGGCCATGGACAACATCCGTCCGGCCCTTGAGGTTCGCTCCCGCCGTGTGGGTGGCGCAACCTACCAGGTGCCGGTCGAGGTCAAGCCGGGCCGCGCCACCGCGCTGGCCCTGCGCTGGCTGGTTGGCTACTCCAAGGCTCGTCGCGAGAAGACCATGATCGAGCGCCTGCAGAACGAGATTCTGGATGCCTCGAACGGTCTGGGTGCCGCTGTGAAGCGTCGCGAAGACACTCACAAGATGGCCGAGTCCAACAAGGCCTTCGCACACTACCGCTGGTAAGAATCGCCTGGCGTCGCCGGCGGCGGGAACCCGCCGCCGGCCATGCCAAGCCTCAGCTCTTAGGGAGACAACGTGGCACAGGACGTGCTTACTGACCTGAACAAGGTCCGCAATATCGGTATCATGGCACACATCGATGCCGGTAAGACCACCACCACTGAGCGCATCCTGTTCTACACGGGTGTGAACCACAAGCTCGGTGAGACCCACGACGGTGGTGCCACCACCGACTGGATGGAGCAGGAAAAGGAACGCGGTATCACCATTACCTCCGCGGCCGTGACTTGCTTCTGGAACAACAACCAGATCAACATCATCGACACCCCCGGCCACGTTGACTTCACCGTTGAGGTGGAACGTTCGCTGCGCGTGCTCGACGGCGCAGTTGCCGTCTTCGACGGCAAGGAAGGCGTGGAGCCGCAGTCCGAGACTGTGTGGCGCCAGGCCGACAAGTACAACGTCCCGCGTATCTGCTTCGTCAACAAGATGGACAAGCTGGGCGCTGACTTCTACTTCACCGTGGACACCATCGTCAACCGCCTGGGTGCCAAGCCGCTGGTCATGCAGCTGCCGATTGGCTCCGAGTCCGACTTCGTCGGCGTTGTTGACCTGCTGACCATGAAGGCATTCGTCTGGGAAGGCGACTCCAAGGGTGACGTCACCATGGGCGCCAACTACGAGATCCAGGAAATCCCTGCCGATCTGCAGGAGCGTGCCGAGGAATACCGCAACAAGCTGGTTGAGGACGTCGCCGAGGCCTCCGAGGAACTCATGGAGAAGTACCTCGAAGGCGAAGAGCTGAGCAATGAAGAGATCAAGGCCGGTATCCGCGCCCTGACCGTCAAGGGCGAAGCCTACCCGGTCTTCTGTGGCTCGGCCTTCAAGAACCGTGGCGTGCAGCCGATGATCGACGCGGTCATCGACTACCTGCCCTCCCCGCTGGACGTCGAGGCCATGGTTGGCCACGACCCCAAGGACGAGAGCATCGAACTGACCCGCGAGCCGAGCGAGGACGCACCGTTCTCCGCGCTGGCGTTCAAGATCGCTGCCCACCCGTTCTTCGGTCAGCTGAACTTCATCCGCGTGTACTCGGGCAAGGTCGCCTCCGGCGCCCAGCTGCTGAACTCCACCAAGCAGAAGCGCGAGCGCATCGGCAAGCTGTTCCAGATGCACGCCAACAAGGAGAACCCGGTTGATGAGATCCACGCGGGTCACATCTACGCCGTGATCGGCCTGAAGGACACCACCACCGGTGACACCCTGTGCGATCCGGCCAACCCGATCGTTCTGGAATCGATGACCTTCCCGGATCCGGTGATCTTCGTGGCCATCGAGCCCAAGACCAAGGGTGACCAGGAGAAGCTGTCGACCGCTATCCAGAAGCTGTCGGCGGAAGACCCGACCTTCACCGTTTCCCTGAACGAGGAAACCGGCCAGACCGAAATCGGCGGCATGGGCGAGCTGCACCTGGACATCCTGGTGGACCGCATGAAGCGCGAATTCCGCGTGGAAGCCAACGTCGGCAAGCCGCAGGTGGCCTACCGCGAAACCATCAAGAAGGCTGTGGAGAAGGTCGACTTCACCCACAAGAAGCAGACCGGTGGTTCCGGCCAGTTCGCGAAGGTGCAGGTCTCCTTCGAGCCGCTTGAGGTCGTTGAGGGCGTCAGCTACGAATTCAAGAACGCCATCACCGGTGGCCGCGTTCCGCGCGAGTACATCCCGTCGGTGGACGCAGGTATCCAGGACGCCATGCAGTTCGGCATCCTGGCCGGCTACCCGATGGTCGGCGTGAAGGCCACCCTGATCGACGGTGCCTACCACGACGTTGACTCCTCGGAAATGGCGTTCAAGATCGCCGGTTCGCAGGTCTTCAAGGAAGGTGCACGCCGCGCCAACCCGATCCTGCTCGAACCAGTGATGGCCGTCGAAGTCCGTACCCCGGAAGAGTACATGGGCGACGTCATCGGCGACCTGAACTCCCGCCGTGGCTCGATCCAGGAAATGTCCGATGCCTCGGGCGTCAAGGTCATCCGTGCCGCAGTGCCGCTGTCCGAGATGTTCGGCTACATCGGTGACCTGCGCTCGAAGACCCAGGGTCGTGCGGTGTACTCGATGACCTTCTCGACCTATGCTGAAGTTCCGAAGGCCGTGGCCGACGAGATCATTCAGAAGTCCCGCGGCGAGTAATCGCCTCAGGCACCAACACTTGGCCGTGACCCCGCCCGTGTGGGGGAGTGGCCGATCGCGAGGCCGGTTCCAAAGCCATTGAAACCGGCCTCGCAAACGGCCAACGAGGGATCCATCACAACCGGATCCCGCAGAGGACCGAAATTTCCATATTTATCCATGCCCCCAGTAGACTGATTCCAGTTTCGTTTGCGAACCGCGCAGACGGAAATACGTCTTCTGAAATGTTTCTAGGAGGAACCTGTGGCAAAGGCAAAGTTCGAGCGGACTAAGCCGCACGTCAACATTGGCACCATCGGTCACGTTGACCACGGTAAGACCACTTTGACGGCTGCCATTTCCAAGGTGCTTGCTGACAAGTACCCGGATCTGAACGAGCAGCGCGACTTCGCTAGCGTTGACTCCGCACCGGAAGAGCGCCAGCGCGGTATTACCATCAACATCTCGCACGTCGAGTACCAGACCGAGAAGCGTCACTACGCACACGTCGACGCCCCGGGCCACGCTGACTACGTGAAGAACATGATCACCGGTGCCGCCCAGATGGACGGCGCAATCCTGGTGGTTGCCGCTACCGACGGTCCGATGGCTCAGACCCGCGAGCACGTTCTGCTGGCTCGCCAGGTTGGCGTTCCGACCCTGCTGGTCGCACTGAACAAGTCCGACATGGTCGAGGACGAAGAACTGCTCGAGCTGGTGGAGATGGAAGTTCGCGAACTTCTGTCCTCGCAGGGCTTCGACGGTGACGACGCCCCGGTTGTCCGCGTTTCGGGCCTGAAGGCTCTGGAAGGCGACCCGGAGTGGACCAAGTCCATCGAAGAACTGATGGATGCCGTTGACACCTTCATCCCGGATCCGGTGCGTGACCGTGACAAGCCGTTCCTGATGCCGATCGAGGACGTCTTCACCATCACCGGTCGCGGTACCGTGGTGACTGGCCGCGCCGAGCGTGGCACCCTGGCCATCAACTCGGAAGTTGAGATCGTTGGCATCCGCCCGATCCAGAAGACCACCGTTACCGGTATCGAGATGTTCCACAAGCAGCTCGACGAGGCCTGGGCAGGCGAGAACTGTGGTCTGCTGCTTCGCGGTCTGAAGCGCGAAGACGTGGAACGCGGTCAGGTTGTTGTGAAGCCGGGTTCGATCACCCCGCACACCAACTTCGAGGCCAACGTCTACATCCTGTCCAAGGATGAAGGCGGCCGCCACAACCCGTTCTACTCGAACTACCGTCCGCAGTTCTACTTCCGCACCACCGACGTCACCGGCGTCATCACCCTGCCGGAAGGCACCGAGATGGTTATGCCGGGCGACAACACCGAAATGTCGGTTGAGCTGATCCAGCCGATCGCCATGGAAGAAGGCCTGGGCTTCGCTATCCGCGAGGGTGGCCGCACCGTTGGTTCGGGTCGCGTCACCAACATCACCAAGTAAGTACCTGGATGATGTTCTAGACCGCGAGGTCTAAGTTCAAAAAATTCCCCGTGACTCCGCAAGGAGTGACGGGGAATTTTTTATGCCCATACGCGTAGCAAAGCCGACATTTAGTCAAAAAGCTGGTTGAATTGATCCAGGTTCATACACGTCGGCGTACGCAAGAAAACGGGGGAGCGGCATGGGCTACACCATCTCGGTCATCATCATCGCGGTGGTGGCCTTCCTGATCGGACGGCGCACCGCCGCCGGCCGCCGCAGCCAGCAGCTCGGCCAGGCCTGGCAACAGGGCTATGATGCCGCAACGGCGTACTGGCGCACTGGCACAGGGGCCCAGGCCTCCGAGCCCGACGCGGCGCCAGGACCCTCCGCTGCAGCCGGCAGCACGCAGCCCGCGCCGGGTCATCCTTATGCCCAAGCCGGTTCCCCTCCGGCGCCGGCCCCCGGGCAACATCCTGCGCCCGCCGCACGCGACCAGCAGAGCCCGCAGCCCGCGCAAACCCCGCCAACCCCCGCCCGGCTTCCGTTCCTTGCGCCCGCGTCCGGCGGCCGGCAGGTCTCCGACCGGGTGCGGGCCATTGAACTAGGCCCCCAGCGCACGAGTGCAGCACCGAGCGTCCCGGTCCGCCCGGCACTGAGTGCGCGCGAACGCGAACTGCGCAACGTGAACATCACCTTGTATGTTGCCGCTCTGCTGCTGGTGGCGGCCGGCGCACTCTTCCTCAGCTTCGCCCTGGCCCCGGTGGCCAAACTGGTGGGCCTGTGTGTTGTCGCCGCAGCATTTTATGCCGCGGGATTGATAGTCCACCGGGTCCAACCCAACCTGCGTCCGGCCGCCGCGGCCTTCACCGGCACGGGGTTGGCGCTGTTGCCCCTATGCGCCCTGGCGACCTACAACACCCTGCACACCTCACCCACCGGCATCTGGTTGGGCTACTCCGTGGTGGGCACCCTCGCGTTCGGCTTCGCCTCTTTGCGGCTGCACTCCCGGGTGCTGGCCTGGCTGGCCGTGCTGATCCTGATCTCCACCGCCATGTCCGGCGGCGCGGTGCTCCAGCAGGGCGTACTGGCCTACCTGCTGGCCCTGTTGGTGCTGGCGGTGGCAATGCTCCTGCTGGTCATCGGCAGCCCGGCCGTGCGCGCCTCACAATTCCACCAAGCGCTCTCCAGCAGCTACCGGCTGCTGCCTCCGCTGGTGTTCCTGGCCTCCCTGGTCATGCTGGATGAGTTGAGCAGCCGCGAATTCTTCTGGATCTTCCTGCCGCTGAGCGCCTTCTATGTCCTCAGCACCCGCCTGGAGGAGCGGCACCGGCTTTGGAACCTGGCTGCCGCCCGTGCGTTCTTCCTGCTGGCGGTGCTGTTCGGGCTGGACTACGCACAGGCCGATACCCGGGTGATTCTGGTGCTGCTGGCGGCCCTGCTGGCCGCCCAGGCGGCGCTCGTACAGCGCTTCGCCGCGGCCTATGAGCGGGTTTTTGGGGCCAGCCAAACCTGGCGGGTCGCCGAACGCATGGTGTTGTGGGCCGGCGCCTGGCTGGCGCTGGCCGCCGGGTATGCCCGGGATGCGCACTCCGCCCACGGCACCTGGTGGCTGACCCTGCTGGTCATCCCTGCCCTGCTGGTGCTGCTTGGCTAGCTGGCGCGAAGCGGCGGCACCGTGGTGGAGGCCGGCTGGCTGTTCGGGTTCGCCCTGCTGGCCCTGGCCGAGAACTGGCAGGACGCGTGGACGCCGCTGCCGGCACTGGTCCTTGGCGTGGCGGGCCTGGGCGCCGTCGTGCGGCGGCAGCCCGAATCCCGGGCGCTGCTGGGTGCGCAGTTGCGTTGGGTGCTCCTGTTGGCGGTGGGCGCCAAGAGCGCCCAGCTGCTGCAGTTCCTGTTTGCCCCGGCCTCCGATCGGGGCGTGGTGAGCGCCGCGATGGTGGGTATCTGGGCGGCTGCCGAAGGGATGCTGGTCTACTCGGCCCGAAATGCGGGGCACGCAGAACGCACCGCCGTGGCGAACCTGCACTGGCGGATCCGGGTGACCGCCAGCCTGCTGGTGATGGTGGTGTTCGCACTGGCGTTGCGCCTGCAGGGAGAGCTGCCGTTCGGTGCGCACTTCCTGGGTGTCACTGCGGGCAGCTGGTCGGTGCTGGTGCTGATCGGCTCGGTGCTGGCCACCGCCTGGGTCGCCTGGCGTTGCCTGCCCACCTCGGGTGGGGTCATGGATGCGTTCGTGCACGCGCCGGTGCTTGGGGCGTTGTGCGGCTACTTTGTCCTGGCACTGCGCACGGATTTCTGGTGGCTGGCGCCGTTGGTGGCCGCGGCCAATATTGTCTTTCTGATCGCGGCCCTGCCCCGCTGTACCGCGGCGGGCTGGAGAATCACGCATGCCGCACTGGCCCAGATCCAATTGAGCGTTGCCGCCTGGTGGGGTGTTGAGCACTTCGAGCTGGACCTGCACGGGCAGTTCTGTGTGCTGCTGCTCAGCGTGGTGCTGCCGCAAGCGGCCCGGCTGGTTCTCTCCCGCAGCCGCGGTGCAGCGGTGCCGGGGGAGTTGCGGGTCATTGGGCTGGGAATCCTGGTGGGTTTGCCGTTGCTGCTGCTGGCCTATGCTGTCGGCCCGCAGACGGACCGAGGCACCGTCCTGCTGAGCCTGGTGCTCTGGCTGGGATATGCGCTGCTGGCGCACTGGGCCTTCGGTGCCGGACCCTACCGGCAGTGGCTGCTGCTTCCCGTTAGCCTGGCCGTGGCGACGCTGGCCGTTGTCCCGGCCGCCACGTTCGGTTCCACGACCGGCTGGGTTCGGGCTGGGTGGTGGGGCGCCACCGCGGCGATGTGGCTGCTCGCCGCCCAGGCGGTGGTTGCCCTGGGCCTTGAATGGACATACCGCCGGCAACAGAGCCACCAGGGAATCAGATTGGCGGCGTTGCTGGTGCCGCTGGTTCTCATGCTGGGCTATCAGCCCGAACTGCGCTGGCTGGCGCTGGTCTTCCTGATCGGCGCGGCTGGCTCTATCCTGCTGGTGCATTCCCGGCAGATGGGGCTGTACTCGGCGGCAGCTGCGCTATTGCTGCTGGGGGCCGCGGACACCGGCCTGCAGGCCCTGCGCTCGGGCACCATGGTGAGTGAGAGGTCGCTGGATTTGAGTTGGGCCCTGCTGGGTGGCGCGCTCGTGTTGCTGGTCCTGGCACTGCTGCACGGCCGCTTCCAGGAGCCGGTGCCGCACTACCCGCGGCACTGGCAGAAATCTGCGGACGCCAGCGGGCAGGCCGCGCGCATCTACTACGCCGCAATGCTGGCTTCCGGGTTCACCGCTGGGGCGGTGGCCCACCTGCTGCACCGCGAACCGTTGCCGCTGTTGGGCGGGGCACTGGTGCTGGTGCTGGCCCTGCTGGTGGCGCGGCTGCACGAGCTGCCGCGCGCCTGGCGCCAGCATGGCACCGATGCGGTAGTCGTGGCCGCAGCCCTGGTGGCCCTGCGCTGCTACGGGGTGCTGGTCGAGCCGCTGGGCGCTTCCGCGGCGCTGCTGTACCTGGCAGTGGTGGCCGCCGGGATTGGGCTGCGCCATTGGGCGCCGCAGCGCGCCCTGGGCCGCGGCTGGCTGATTGCCGGCGCGGCGCTGGGCAGTGCCGCCGAGTTGGCCTCGGTGCTGGATGCCGGAACGTTGACCCAGATGCTGGTGCTGCTGTTCTTCGCCGGACTGCTGGCCCTGGGTTTGACTCAGGGGGAGCGGTTGCTGACGTGGTGGGCCGCGGTCGCCATTACAGCGGCGGTAGTCTGGTTCCTGCGCAACTATGCGTTCGTGCTGCTGGTCTTGGTGGCCATAGCGTTGATTGTGCTGGCGCTTTCCCGCCTGGTAAGGGTGGAGAACCGCAGGAACTAAGCCGGCGCGCTGCTCGGTGCCTTTCGGGGCGCTGGCGGGCGCTGAGTCGAAGATCACCAGGGTCCCGGGCGGCAAATGATTTGCGCGCCCGGGGGTGAACCTGTCACACTGGATAAGTTGCTTGATTGCAGCCGCGTGCTCGAAAGAGCACAAAAAACTGAATTCGAACGACCGAGATCGGCACTCACCCAGGATAATGCCTGGGGTTCGGGAACGATACGACTGCTTCGAATGCATTGGATTCCCGCACTTCGCGTGAGCGTCGAGGGTAGAGTTGTGACCAAAAACTTCACGACACGCCCGACCGCGGGGGTCGGAGCCTCCTGCGGGTGAGGAACCCGGATCTGATCCGGATTCAGTCGCAGTGCAAGGCGTGCCGGTCCGCGAGGGCCCGTAGGGCACAGTAACTGTAGAGAGTGCTATCAGAAAGAGGCGTGACGCCATGGCGGGACAGAAGATCCGCATCCGGCTGAAGTCGTATGACCACGAGGTCATTGACGTTTCGGCCCGGAAAATCGTTGAGACGGTAACGCGCGCAGGCGCAACCGTGGTCGGCCCAGTGCCGCTGCCAACGGAGAAGAACGTGTACTGCGTTATCCGTTCGCCCCACAAGTACAAGGACAGCCGTGAGCACTTCGAAATGCGCACGCACAAGCGTCTGATCGACATCGTCGATCCGACCCCGAAGGCCGTTGACTCGCTGATGCGTCTCGACCTGCCGGCGGATGTCAACATCGAAATCAAGCTCTAGGGGAGGTGCTGAGAGAACTATGACCGCAACCCGTAATGTCAAGGGCCTGCTGGGCACGAAGCTCGGCATGACCCAGGTTTGGGACGAAAACAACAACCTGATCCCGGTCACCGTGGTGCAGGCTGACAGCAACGTTGTCACCCAGCTGCGCAACGCCGAGCGTGACGGTTACGCCGCAGTTCAGATCGGCTACGGCCAGATCGATCCGCGCAAGGTGACCAAGCCGCTGGCTGGCCACTTCGAGGCCGCCGGTGTGACCCCGCGTCGCCACCTGGTAGAACTCCGCACCGCCGATGCAGCCGAATACGCTGCAGGCCAGGAACTGTCCGTCGAGCTGTTCGAGGCCGGCCAGAAGGTCGACGTCGTGGGCACCTCGAAGGGTAAGGGCTTTGCCGGCGTCATGAAGCGCCACAACTTCGCTGGTGTTGGTGCTTCGCACGGTCAGCACAAGAACCACCGCAAGCCAGGTTCCATCGGCGGCGCGTCCACTCCCGGTCGCGTTTTCCGTGGACAGAAGATGGCCGGTCGCATGGGTGCCGAGCGTGTCACCACGCAGAACCTGACCATCCACGCCATCGACGCTGAGAAGAACCTCCTGTTGATCAAGGGTGCCGTTCCAGGCGCTCGCGGCCGCGTCGTACTCGTACGCACCGCTGTGAAGGGAGCATAAGTAAATGTCTAAGGCACTTAACGTAGACCTGCCTGCAGAGATCTTCGATGTGCAGACCAACGTGCCGCTGCTGCACCAGGTAGTTGTTGCACAGCTGGCCGCCGCACGTCAGGGCACCCACAAGGTCAAGACCCGCGCCGAAGTTGCCGGTGCCGGCCGCAAGCCGTTCAAGCAGAAGGGGACCGGCCGCGCCCGTCAGGGCTCGATCCGCGAACCGCAGATGACCGGCGGTGGCATCGTCCACGGTCCGACCCCGCGTGACTACTCGCAGCGCACCCCCAAGAAGATGAAGGCTGCTGCCCTGCGCGGCGCCCTGTCTGATCGCGCTCGCTACGATCGCGTCCACGTGATCGAGAACCTGGTGGCCGGCGATCAGCCGTCGACCAAGGAAGCTCTGGCAACCCTGCGTTCGCTGACCGAGCGCAAGAATGTCCTGCTCGTGATCGAACGCGCCAACGATGTGGCCGCACTGTCGGTTCGCAACCTGGTTGAGGTCCACGCCCTGTACGTGGATCAGCTGAACACCTACGATGTTCTGGTTTCGGACGACGTGGTCTTCACCAAGGCTGCATTCGATGCCCTGGTTCAGAAGGAGGAAGCCAAGTGAGCGTCTTCTCAAAGGCTCCGCACGACGTGGTCATCGCACCGGTCGTCTCGGAAAAGAGCTACGGTCTGATCGATGAAGGTAAGTACACCTTCATGGTCGACCCGCGTTCGAACAAGTCGGAAATCAAGAACGCCGTTGAAGCCATCTTCAACGTGAAGGTTGATTCCGTAAACACCATCAATCGGCCGGGTAAGCGCAAGCGCACCCGCTTCGGGTGGGGTACGCGCAAGGACACCAAGCGCGCCATCATCACCCTGAAGGAAGGCTCGATTGACATCTTCGGCGGTCCGCTTTCCTAAGCGGAGACCACTTTAACGAGGAATAAGAATAAATGGGAATTCGTAAGTACAAGCCGACTACCCCGGGCCTGCGCGGCTCGTCGGTAGCCGACTTCGCAGAAATCACCCGATCGACTCCGGAAAAGTCGCTGGTTCGCCCGCTGTCCAAGACTGGCGGCCGCAACAACTCCGGTAAGATCACCACCCGTCACAAGGGTGGCGGACACAAGCGCGCCTACCGCCTGATCGACTTCCGTCGCCAGGACAAGGACGGCGTGCCGGCAAAGGTCGCTCACATCGAGTACGACCCGAACCGTACCGCCCGTATTGCCCTGCTGCACTACGTGGACGGCACCAAGCGCTACATCATCGCCCCGAACCACCTGAGCCAGGGCGACATCGTGGAAGCTGGTCCGAACGCGGACATCAAGCCGGGCAACAACCTGCCGCTGCGCAACATCCCGGTGGGTTCCGTGATCCACGCCGTGGAACTGCGCCCCGGTGGCGGTGCCAAGATGGCCCGCTCCGCAGGTGCCTCCATCCAGCTGGTGGCCCGCGAGGGCAAGTTCGCCCAGCTGCGCCTGCCTTCGGGTGAAATCCGCAACGTCGATGTGCGCTGCCGCGCCACCATCGGCGAAGTGGGCAACGCCGAGCAGATCAACATCAACTGGGGCAAGGCCGGCCGTATGCGCTGGAAGGGCGTCCGCCCGACCGTGCGTGGTGTGGCAATGAACCCGATCGATCACCCGCACGGTGGTGGTGAAGGTAAGACCTCCGGTGGTCGTCACCCGGTCAACCCCAATGGTAAGCGTGAAGGACGCACCCGTCGTCCGAACAAGGACAGCGACAAGCTTATTGTGCGTCGCCGTCGTACCGGCAAGAACAAGCGATAGGAGCCTGGAGACATGCCACGCAGCCTGAAGAAAGGCCCCTTCGTCGATCAGCACCTGTACCTGAAGGTCGTTGCTGAGAACGAAAAGGGCACCAAGAACGTCATCAAGACGTGGTCCCGCCGTTCGATGATCATCCCGGACATGCTGGGACACACCATCGCCGTGCACGACGGACGCAAGCACATCCCGGTGTTTGTCACCGAATCGATGGTTGGGCACAAGCTCGGTGAGTTTGCCTCGACCCGCACGTTCCGTGGCCACGTGAAGGACGACAAGAAGGGCAAGCGCCGCTAGGCCCCGGAAGGGATCTAGTGTCGCTTAGCACTTCTTCGATAGACGAGAGAAGGAAAGCAATGGAAGCCAAGGCAATTGCGCGTCATCTCCGCGTAACGCCTATGAAGGCCCGGCGCGTCGTCAACCTTGTTCGTGGTCTGCAGACCAACGAGGCACTGGCAATTCTGAAGTTTGCCCCGCAGGCAGCTTCGGAGCCCGTGTACAAGGTTGTCGCATCGGCAGTGGCTAACGCCCGTGTCGCCGCGGACCGCGCAGGTGAAGCATTCAATGAGGACGAGCTGATTATCAGCGAGGCGTTTGTAGACGAAGGTCCGACCATGAAGCGGTTCCAGCCGCGTGCTCAGGGTCGTGCCTTCCAGATCAAGAAGCGCACCAGCCACATCACCGTGGTTGTTTCAACCCCGGAGAAGGGTGGGGAAAAGTAAATGGGACAGAAGGTAAACCCGAACGGTTTCCGTCTCGGCATCACCACTGACCACGTTTCGCACTGGTTCGCCGATTCCAACAAGCCAGGCCAGCGTTACAAGGATTTTGTCAAGGAAGACGTCAAGATCCGCGAACTGCTGTCCACCGGCATGGACCGCGCAGGCATCGCCCGCGTTGAGATCGAGCGCACCCGTGACCGCGTGCGTGTGGACATCCACACCGCCCGCCCGGGCATCGTCATCGGCCGCCGCGGCGCCGAAGCCGATCGCATCCGCGGTGAGCTGGAGAAGCTGACCGGCAAGCAGGTGCAGCTGAACATCCTCGAGGTCAAGAACCCCGACATCGAAGCCCAGCTGGTTGCCCAGGGCATCGCCGAGCAGCTTGCTTCGCGCGTGGCGTTCCGCCGCGCGATGAAGAAGGCCATGCAGTCGGCAATGCGTGCAGGTGCCAAGGGCATCCGCGTGCAGTGCTCGGGCCGCCTGGGTGGCGCCGAAATGTCGCGCAAGGAGTTCTACCGCGAAGGTCGTGTGCCGCTGCACACCCTGCGCGCGAACATCGACTTCGGCAAGTTCGAAGCCAAGACCACCTTCGGCCGCATCGGCGTGAAGGTCTGGATCTACAAGGGTGACGTAACCGCCAAGGAACTGGCTGCACAGCAGGCCGCTGCCGCTCCGGCACGTGGCCGTGGCGGTGACCGCCCGAACCGTGGTGGCGACCGTCGTCGTCGCAACGACCGCAACAAGGCTGCCGCACAGGCTCCTGCTGCGGAAGGAGGAGAGGCTTAAATGCTTATCCCACGTCGTGTGAAGTACCGCAAGCAGCACCACCCGAACCGCTCGGGTGCTGCCAAGGGCGGAACCACCGTATCGTTCGGTGAATACGGCATCCAGGCTCTGACCCCGGCCTACGTGACCAACCGTCAGATTGAAGCCGCCCGTATCGCCATGACCCGCCACATCAAGCGTGGCGGTAAGGTCTGGATCAACATTTACCCGGACCGTCCGCTGACCAAAAAGCCTGCCGAAACCCGCATGGGTTCCGGTAAGGGTTCGCCGGAATGGTGGGTCGCAAACGTCAAGCCGGGACGTGTTCTGTTTGAACTGTCCGGCGTCAGTGAAGAGGTAGCTCGCGAGGCCCTGCGCCTGGCAATCCACAAGCTGCCGTTGAAGGCACGCATCGTGCGTCGTGAGGGTGGTGAATAGGAATGGCTATTGGTTCAAAGGACCTGACCATTGAGGCTTTGGATGGCTACGACAATGCTCGTCTGAACGAGGAATTGAAGAAGGCCAAGGCCGAGCTGTTCAACCTCCGTTTCCAGTCGGCTACCGGTCAGTTGGAAACTCACGGCAACCTGAAGGCTGTCAAGCGCGATATCGCTCGCATTTACACTGTGCTGCGCGAACGTGAGCTCGGCATTCGCCAGGAAGTCGTTGTCCCGGTTGAAGAAACCAAGAAGGGCAAGGAAGCCAAGTAATGAGCGAGAAGGAGAACGGTGTGGCTGACGCAACCGAGCGTAACTACCGCAAGACCCTCCGTGGTTACGTGGTTTCCGACAAGATGCAGAAGACCATCGTCGTTGACGTTGAGGACCGTGTGAAGCACGCCCTCTACGGCAAGGTGATGCGCCGCAACAAGAACGTCAAGGCTCATGACGAGAACAACGAAGCCGGCATCGGCGACTTGGTTGTTATCGCTGAGACCCGCCCGCTGTCCGCTGACAAGCGCTGGCGCCTGGTGGAAATCGTCGAGAAGGCCAAGTAAGCCCTCCCGGTGATTCCACGGTTGACGTGAATTGCTGAGAACGCCCCGCAGTACTCCCTCAGGAGAACTGCGGGGCGTTTTCGCATTCCCGGACCGGGGTTCTGGCCTCGGATCGGTAGGGCGCGGCTACGGGCAGGTCAAAGAAGGAGACCTCTTTTGGCCCGAATTCCGTGTCAGCAACCGACACGTTCAGTTATCTGCCACGAATTCTTTGTCCGGCCTCGCCTCTCACGCCGGCGGTTGGACGTCTGCGAAACCACGATGGATCTTATTGTGCATTCCATCCAGAGACGGCTGGGGAAAGCTAAACGACCTGCCTGCCTTCCTCGGGCGTAAGCATCGGAACGAGCCGCACAAGCACCACCATTGCGACCAACTCGACCAGGGTTTGCGTCACTACCGCAAGCGGGGCGATCCCCAGCGGGGCCGGTAGCGCGAGCGCCAAGGGAAGCACCACCAGGGAGTTGCGGGTGGCAGCCGAGAACATCACGGCACGCGTGGATGGCACATCGAGCCCGGTGGTCTTGCCCGCGAGCCGGCCGATGGCAAGAGCGGCAACCACGAAGACAACATATAGAGGAACTACTCGGGCAAGCGAGCCGATCTGCGACCCCACGGCCGCGATCTGTGATCCGAGAACCACGCAGAGCGTGGCCATCATTAGCGGCACCATCGCGCCCGCCATGACTTCTTCGACGGCTCTTCCCACTTGATGGCGTCGGGAAACGCTTTGCACGGCGGCCGCGGCGGCGAGCGGTAGCACGATCAGCAAGAAGAAGGCCTTGGCAAATGGCCCAATCTCAATGACCGACAGCACTTCTGCGCCAACGAACAAGAAAAGGTAAACGGGCAGCAACAGGATTTGGGCGAGCATCAGCAGGGGTGCCGCCGCAAGCAAACGTCAGCGCGCGCCACCAGCTAGACCCGTAAAGACGATGACGTAGTCAATGCACGGGGTAAGCAACACGAGCAACACTCCGAGCAGCAGCGCTTTGTCATCAGCCACGAAACGTGAGAGCGCCCAGGCGATAGCGGGCACGAACACGAAATTCGCGACCAGGACCGTACCCAGGAACCGGAAATCTCTAAACGAACGTCCGACCTCGACCAAAGGCACCCCGCGGAAGGTTGCGAACAGCAAGAGCATCAGAATCGGCTCGATCCCAAGCTCTAACGCCGGGGCCAGCTGCGGTGCACTTAGCCCCAGGACCGCTCCTACGCCGATGGCCAATAGATAGAGCGGGACCTGCTGCCTATCCCACCATTCAACGATCCGCTTCATTCCTCAATCCTCCAGCATCGACGCGGCAGACCTAAATGACCGTCGACCGTGTCCAATAGGCAGGAGACTTGCTGGGACTCAATTCCTGAAATAAATCATGCCCGTCGATAACCAGATGCCGGGCAGCCGCGTTGCCGAGCGGCCGCCCGGCAAAGGTATTTCCAAGGCACATCATCACACCCAGTATGAGCTTGGATATGCAGTACCTCAGACCCCGGCAGGCGTGATGACTGTGACGAACTACCGAACGGCAGTGCACAGGGTACAAGGTCGCAACCACGCATATCGCTGCGGTGCTAAGCCGGATTCCTGGGGGAGGCGTCCCGGATGACGGTATCGTCCTCCAGGGTTATCGTGTAGGACAGCGCAGGTGCCGACCCGCCATTACCCTCCAAACGGCTGCCAAAGGCTTTTCCTGGCCACCATGCGGCGTATCGGCCGTCCTGAACCGTAGCTTCTACCACTTGGCCGTCCGGAGTAGTGATGGACACGGCTTTCACGTCCTCACCGACGTTCCCGTGGGTCAGGGCAACGTCGGGCCGTTCTGGGAACCCGAAAGCGTTGCGGCCACGGAACTCGGCAATGTTCCCTTCAGTGAATTCCCCGCCGACGGGAAGGAAACCTTGGTCTCCGCCTGCCCTGCTGGCATCAATGGTGCCGGCTTCTGGTGCACCGACTGGCAGGTGAGCAAGGCACATACCAGCCATATGCTCGGAAGAAGCGGTATACAGCAGGACCACCCATTCACCGCGTCGTTCGGCGAGGTCTAACTGGGCAGGTGCCAGATCCAGGCGGCCCCGGCAGGCGGAATCGGCCACGGCACGGTCGGCGGCGCTGATGGTTCCGGGGGCGGCAGTCCACGATGCGTAGGCCGCATCATTGGCCCCCGGCCCGGGAAAAAGTACCACCGTTGCGGTGACGGCGGCAGCCAGGGCCACCGCAACGGGTGTCGCTATCCGACGTACCGGGTGGGAGCGGAGCGCGTGGGATCGGTGATCGGTGACTCGCCCATTGTCGGGATCACTCGCGAGGATTTGTTGCAGCCCTGCGTTGGCTTTGATTCGTTCGGACTCGTTCAGACTGCCGCTGGGGGCCGCATCCAGGAGGCGAAAGGCTTCCATTTGCGCATTCTTGTTCTTGTTCATGTCTATGACTCCGTCATGAGGAATTCGGCAAAGGAGTTAGGGGATGCAGAAGCATCGAGCATGCGGCGCAGAGACTTGCGCGCACGATGAAGCCGAAGGCGGTAGGCGGCCGATGAAATCCCCAGAACCTGTCCGGCCTTGGACGAGGGAAGCTCTTCCCAGATTGCAAGGGCCAACACTTCTTGGTCGAGGGGCCGCAACTGGCGCCAAGCTGCGACCAAATCGACGTGTTCATTGATCAACTCGGTTGCTGCATCGGTAAAAGTTGAAGCGTGGGCAGCGATCCTGACAACCAGCGCTCCTTGACGTTTTTCCCCGCGCACGTTGTTCAACATGCAGTTCCGCGCGACTGCGAACATCCAGGCTCGGGCGTCCTCGTGTTCGGTTGGAAGGTCATCCCAGCGGCGCCCAGCGACGAGGAAGGCTTCGTGGACGATATCCTCGGCGTGCTCGGGACCAGCCCGGCGTTGCACGAAGCGGAGTACGTCGGTGTACACCAGCTCGTATAGCCCGGAGAACCGTGTCTCCCGCTCCTGCCTTGTTTTTGAGGTGCTCATACCTATACATGTCCGCATGTCGCCATTTGTTAACCGAAGTAGGGCGCTATTCCAGTGAAGTTGGTCCATGTCCAAGAACGGACCGATGGATTGATTCGGAAGGCCGCTTGAAACACGGACAACGAGTAACCCCGCTTGCCAATATAGCGGGGGAGAACTGCGGTCCGGGAGCCACCCCCTTCCAGAATCTTCCGTGCACCGGCTGGTTCAATTAGGTACTGCCGTCCGGCCCAGTAAGCCCCGCGAACCAATGAGCAACGGGGGCAGGCAAGCTTCATAGCCACGCGTTCGTCGGCTTCAGCGCGACAGCGACGTCCTGGACGCCACCGGTCTACCGAGGCGAGGGCGGAACAACGCGCTAGGTGAATTCCGACGAGGAAGCAGCGGCCTGGCGTTGATAACTTCCAGGGGTAAGGCCAATGAACCGGCGGAAGTCCGTGGCGAAGTGGGCCTGATCCGTATAGCTCAGTTCGGCGGCCAACCGGGCCAGGGACAACCCGGGCTCCCCGCGCAACCGCATCGCCGCCTCCTGCACACGGTAGCGACGAATAACCTGCAAAGGCGGGACACCGAGATGGGCGGCGCTCAGGCGCTGCAGGCTGCGTACGCCCACATCCAGGGCATCGGCCAAGTCTGACACTTGGGTCATCGAACGCTTGGTGGCAACCAACCGCAGCATGCGATTGGCCAGCAGCCCGGTGTCGCTGGGTTTCGGCAGCTTTGCGAGCCATCGGGCGAGCACTTCGATGGCTTCGAAAGCGTCAGACGCTGGAACGGCCTGGGACATCAGGGCTTCAACCCGGCCCTGCAGTGCGGGCTGCGGGAAGGGGAGTTCCTGACCCGCCAGCCCGGCAGGGTCCACACCCAGCTGTTCGGCGGCCGCCGGCTGCAGCAGTGCGGCCAGCACCCAGCCCGTGCCTTCCAGGTCCCGATGCGAGGTGCCGGTGCTGGGCCCACTCAGTAAGACGGAGCCGGGTTGCACGACCAGGTTCAGCGTCGGGAAGGTCAGCAGTTGTTGGCGACGTACCTGGTTTGGGGCCAAGTCCCACCGCGCCAGCCAGAACCACTGAACCGTCTCGGCCAAGGACGGCGGAGGGGCGTGGCGTTCGAAGTGGGGCAGCGACGCAGGATAGAGCACGCCCCGTTCGTCTCCGGCTTCCCCTGCCATGTGAACCTCCACGTGCTTCTCGGGCCGTCCCGGCGAATGTCGCATATTTGCAAGAATCCTACGACGGCCGGGCCCTAACCTGAATGCATGAGCACAGAAAACACCCCGATGCGCGGGGTCACTGGAGAGCACACCACCAACGGGACGCCCCACGGGGCGACCAGCCTGACCCCCTTCCTGGCCATCGAAAACGCCCGTGAGGCCGTTGAGTTCTACCGTGAGATCTTTGGCGCCCGGTTGGTGGACGCCACTGAGATGGGCGGCGTGCTGGTCCACGCCGACCTGGACTTCGGCCAAGGCCACCTGCAGCTGGGTGTTCCCAGCCCCCAGTTCGGCCTGGTGCCACCGCCAGCGGGGGAGGAGGCCTGCTATTCCCTGGGCTTGTACTGCCCGAATGTGGATGAGGTGCTCGAGCGCGCCCTCGCCGCCGGGGCGGTGCTGCGTGAACCGGCTACCACATTCGTCTCGGGGGACCGCTATGCCTCCATCCGTGACCCGTTCGGGGTGCGTTGGTCGGTGATGAGCCGGGTCGAGGACCTCACCGAGGAGGAAAGCAACCGGCGGGTGGCCCAGTGGGCGCAGGAACAGGCGGGCACCGAGTAACCCGGTTGAATATGCCGCGATTATTCGAGTCAGCGCACCGGTCGCGCGGCACTGCTGCCGGTGCGTTTCTGCGTGCTCGCACCCATGCCTTGACGTCTCTCCCGCAGTGGCCGGTACTGTGACGAATCACGCGTTGCCGGCCCCTACCACACCATTTCGGAACAGCGCGAATCTGGGATAGGATAGATACTTGTGCGCATTGTGTCCGAGGACTATCCACCTTCGGCACGCTGCAGCGGTGTGGGAACATGTTTCCGCCCGCAGCACGACCCCGGTATTTTACGCCTCGGCCCTGCCGCCATTTGGGATCAGCATTCGGTGCGCCCTCGCCGGTGGGGGTAAGCGATCGTATCGGGGAGACCATTATCCGTTCCGCAAGGCTCGTTCACGAGAACCAGCGAGACGACAGGAGTAATAAGTGATTCAGCAGGAGTCGCGACTCAAGGTTGCCGATAACACCGGTGCCAAGGAAATCCTTGCCATTCGTGTTCTCGGCGGCTCGAAGCGTCGCTACGCAAGCATCGGCGACACCATCGTCGCTACCGTCAAGGACGCAATTCCTGGCGGCAACGTGAAGAAGGGTGACGTCGTCAAGGCCGTCATCGTTCGCACCAAGAAGGAAATCCGTCGCGTTGACGGTTCCTACATCAAGTTCGACGAGAACGCTGCGGTGATCTTGAAGAACGAGGGTGAGCCTCGCGGTACCCGTATTTTCGGCCCAGTGGGTCGTGAGCTTCGCGACAAGAAGTTCATGAAGATCGTTTCCCTGGCTCCGGAGGTGCTGTAACCATGGGTGCAAAGATCAAGAAGGGTGACCTGGTTCAGGTCATCAGCGGCGGCGACCGCGGCAAGCAGGGCAAGGTCCTGAAGGTCTTCCCGGCCGCCCAGCGCGTCCTGGTGGAAGGCGTTAACCGCGTCACCAAGCACACCAAGGCCGGTCAGACCGAATCCGGTTCGACCACCGGCGGTATCGAGGTTGTCGAGGCCCCCATGCACGTTTCGAACGTTGCCGTGGTGGATCCTGAAACCAAGAAGCCGACCCGCGTTGGTTTCCGCGAGGAAACCGTAGAGAAGAACGGTGTGAGCAAGACTGTGCGCATCCGTTACGCCAAGGCTTCCGGAAAGGATCTGTAATGACTGAAGCAGCCACCAAGATCCAGCCACGTCTGAAGGCAAAGTACACCGCCGACATCCGTCCGGCGCTGCAGGAGCAGTTCAACTACTCCAACCCCATGCAGGTTCCGACCCTGACCAAGGTCGTCGTGAACATGGGTGTGGGCGAAGCCGCCAAGGACTCGAAGATCATCGAAGGCGCCGTACGCGACCTGACGGCCATCACCGGTCAGAAGCCAGTGATCACCCGTGCTCGCAAGTCCATCGCTCAGTTCAAGCTGCGCGAAGGCATGCCGATCGGTACCCACGCCACCCTGCGCAACGACCGCATGTGGGAATTCGTTGACCGCCTGATCACCCTGGCGCTGCCGCGTATCCGCGACTTCCGCGGACTGAGCGACCGCCAGTTCGACGGCAACGGAAACTACACCTTCGGCCTGACCGAGCAGTCGATGTTCCACGAAGTTGATCAGGACAAGATCGATCGCGTTCGTGGTATGGACATCACCGTGGTGACCACCGCCAAGAATGACGACGAAGGCCGCGCCTTGCTCAAGGCACTGGGCTTCCCGTTCAAGACCGAAAACTAAACTCACTACGTTACAGGTCCGATACAAAGGAAACCGTAACGAGGAAGGGCTGAAGCCCACATGTCTATGACAGATCCAGTCGCAGATATGCTGACTCGTCTGCGCAATGCCAACTCGGCATACCACGACAGCGTTTCGATGCCGTCGAGCAAGCTGAAGGTTCGCATTGCCAACATCCTCAAGGAACAGGGCTACATCGCCTCCTTCGAGGAAGAGGACGCAGAAGTCGGCAAGAAGCTGACCATCACTTTGAAGTACGGTCCGCTGCGCGAGCGTTCGATCGCCGGCGTCCGTCGCATCTCCAAGCCAGGTCTGCGCGTTTACGCAAAGTCCACCAACCTGCCGCACGTGCTCGGTGGCTTGGGCATCGCTATCCTGTCTACCTCCTCCGGTCTGCTTACTGACCGCCAGGCTGCAAAGAAGGGCGTGGGTGGGGAAGTCCTCGCCTACGTCTGGTAACGGGAAGGAAGGGAATACACAATGTCACGTATTGGACGTCTTCCGATTACCGTTCCTGCCGGCGTCGACCTGAAGATCGACGGACAGGACGTCACCGCCAAGGGCCCGAAGGGTGAACTGTCGCTGACTGTTGCAGCGCCGATCACCGTCGCCCTGGAGGAAACCACCCTCACCGTCAGCCGCCCGAACGACGAGCGCGAATCGCGTTCACTGCACGGCCTGACCCGCAGCCTGATCGAAAACATGATCATCGGCGTCACCCAGGGTTACGAGAAGAAGCTCGAAATCCACGGCACCGGTTACCGTGTCCAGGCCAAGGGCGCCAACCTGGAGCTTGCTCTGGGCTACTCGCACCCGGTCAGCGTTGAGGCACCGGCGGGCATCACCCTGACCGTCGAGGGCAACAACAAGATCACCGTTGCTGGCATCGATAAGCAGCAGGTCGGCGAGGTTGCTGCCAACATCCGCAAGCTGCGTAAGACCGAGCCTTACAAGGGCAAGGGCATTCGCTACGCCGGCGAACAGATCCGCCGCAAGGTCGGAAAGGCTGGTAAGTAATTATGGCTATCGGAATCAAGGGCAAGAGCAAGTCCGCAGCCCGCGGCCGCCGTCACCTGCGTGTGCGCAAGCGCCTCGTTGGCACCTCGGTCCGCCCGCGCCTGGTTGTCAACCGTTCGGCTCGCCACATCTTCGTACAGATCGTGGACGACTCGAAGGGCATCACCCTGGCCAGCGCTTCGACCATGGAAGCCGACCTGCGCGCCCTGGAAGCTGACAAGACCGCTAAGTCCAAGCGCGTTGGCGAGCTCGTAGCCGAGCGCGCCAAGGCTGCTGGCATCGAGGCAGTTGTCTTCGACCGCGGTGGAAACAAGTACCACGGTCGCGTTGCCGCCGTGGCAGACGGCGCTCGTGAAGGTGGGCTGGCACTGTGAGCGAATCAACTAACGAGAAGGAAACTCAGGTGTCTGAAGCTACCGAGGCAGTGGAAACTGCAGCGGCTAACGACAACAACAACTCTCGTCGCAACGAGGGCCGTGGCCGTCGTAATGAGGGTGGCCGTGGTCGTGGTCGCGATAACCGTGAAAACCGCAACGAAGACAAGGACAAGTTCCTTGAGCGTGTGGTCACCATCAACCGCGTTTCGAAGGTTGTCAAGGGTGGTCGCCGCTTCAGCTTCACCGCACTGGTCGTTGTTGGTGACGGCAACGGCACCGTAGGTGTCGGCTACGGCAAGGCCAAGGAAGTTCCCGCGGCCATTGCCAAGGGCGTCGAGGAAGCGAAGAAGAACTTCTTCCGCGTTCCGCGCGTTGGCACCACTATCCCGCACCTGGTCAAGGGCGAAGACGCTGCAGGCGTTGTGCTGCTGCGTCCGGCCTCCCCGGGTACCGGCGTTATCGCCGGTGGTCCGGTGCGTGCGGTGCTGGAATGCGCCGGCATCCACGATGTGCTGTCCAAGTCGATGGGTTCGCAGAACCAGATCAACATTGTGCACGGCACCGTTGCAGCCCTGAAGGCTCTGGAAGAGCCGCAGGCTGTGGCTGCCCGTCGTGGGCTGCCTCTGGACGAGGTTGCCCCGGCCGCAATGATCCACCACATCCAGACCCAGAAGGCAGGTGCATAGGCAATGGCAAACATTGTCCCAAGCGACGCCAAGCTGGAAATCACCCAGACCAAGTCCGTCATTGGTGCTAAGCAGGGCCACCGCGACTCCGTTCGTTCGCTCGGTTTGAAGCGTGTTGGGCACACCGTTGTCCGCACCGCAGACCCGGTGACCGTCGGCATGCTCAACAAGGTCCCACACCTGGTGAAGGTTGAGGAGGCTAAGTAAACATGGCTGAAAAGGAAAACGCACTCAAGGTCCACCACCTGCGTCCGGCCGAAGGTGCCAAGACCGCCAAGACCCGTGTGGGTCGTGGTGAGGCATCCAAGGGTAAGACCGCAGGCCGCGGTACCAAGGGCACCAAGGCCCGCTACCAGGTCAAGGCAGGCTTCGCCGGCGGTCAGCTGCCGCTGCACATGCGTCTGCCGAAGCTGCGTGGCTTCAAGAACCCGTTCCGCGTCGAGTACCAGGTTGTGAACCTGGACAAGATCAACGAACTGTTCCCCGAGGGTGGCGAAGTCACCGTCGAGGCATTGGTTGCCAAGGGCGCCGTTCGCAAGAACGAGCCGGTCAAGGTGCTGGGCACCGGCGAGATCTCGGTCAAGGTTGACGTGAAGGCCAACGCCTTCTCGGCTTCCGCCGAACAGAAGATCGCCGCTGCCGGCGGCTCGGTGACCACCCTCTAAACAGGGTTTGAACCACGGTAAGGCCCCGGTGAATCCGTACTGCACGGATTCACCGGGGCCTTGCCACATTTACAGCACCTGACCTGAGCACCGGGCCCGATCACCACCGTGGACTATGGTGGGAGTTCGGGGGAAATTACGTCCATGCTGTGCCGCCTATTTGGCGCGCCAGTGCCAGGAACCGCTAGAATTCATAAAGTCAACGCAAGAGTCTGCAGACCAGGCTCAGGCAAATACGTCAGGAGGACGCTTGTTCAGCGCCATAGCCCGAGTTTTTCGGACGCCTGATCTGCGCAACAAGTTGCTGTTCACGCTCGGTATTATTGCGATCTACCGTGTGGGTGTGTTCGTCCCGGCTCCGGGAGTCAACTACAGCAACGTTCAGCAGTGTCTGGCACAGGGTGAAACCACCGGTGGCATCTACCAGTTTGTGAACCTGTTCAGCGGTGGAGCACTGCTGCAGGTCTCCGTCTTCGCCATGGGTATCATGCCGTACATCACCGCGGCCATTATCGTTCAGCTGCTGCGTGTGGTGATCCCGCACTTCGAACAGCTGCACAAGGAGGGTCAGGCCGGCCAGGCCAAGATGACCCAGTACACCCGCTACCTGACCATCGCCCTGGGCCTGCTGCAGGCGACCACCCTGGTCACCCTGGCACGCACCGGCACCCTGTTCCCGGGCTGTCAGCTGCCGCTGGTGCCCGACGAGAGCCTGATCGTGATCCTGCTGATGATCATCACGCTCACCGCAGGCACCGGTCTGATCATGTGGATGGGTGAGCTGATCACCGAACGCGGCATCGGCAACGGCATGTCGATCCTGATCTTCATCTCCATTGCCTCCGGCTTCCCCTCCGCCATGGGCGCCATCGGCCGCTCCCAGGGTTGGGGTGTGTTCACCGGAGTGCTGCTGATCGGCCTGCTGGTCATCGCCCTGGTGGTGTTCGTGGAACAGTCCCAGCGCCGCGTGCCGGTGCAGTACGCCAAGCGCACCATCGGCCGGCGCACCGTGGGAGGAACCTCCACCTACATCCCGATCAAGGTGAACATGGCCGGCGTGATCCCGGTGATCTTCGCCAGCTCCATCCTGGCGCTGCCGCAGATGATCGTGCAGTTCAACGTCCGTGACGACGGCACCCTGCCGGACTGGGCCCTGTGGCTGCAGACCCACTCGGCCACCTCCTCGCCGTGGTACATGGCCGTGTACACGCTGCTGATCATCGGCTTCACCTACTTCTATGTGGCCATCACCTTCAACCCGGTTGAAGTGGCGGACAACATGAAGAAGTACGGCGGGTTCATTCCCGGCATCCGTGCCGGCAAGCCGACCGCGGACTACCTGAACTACGTGATCTCCCGAGTGACCTTCCCCGGATCGCTCTACCTGGCAGTCGTCGCGTTGATCCCATTGATCGCATTCGTTTTGTTCAACGCCGACCAAAACTTCCCATTTGGCGGGACCTCGATCCTCATCATGGTTGGTGTGGGCCTGGAGACCGTCAAGCAGATTAATGCTCAGATGCAGCAACGACACTACGAAGGACTTTTGCGATGACTCGACTGTTGATTATCGGACCTCCCGGGGCCGGCAAGGGCACTCAGGCCGAAAAGATCTCCGAGCGCCTGCAGATCGTGGCGATCTCCACCGGTGACATCTTCCGCGCCAACGTCAAGGGCGGAACCCCGCTGGGCGTGGAGGCCAAGAAGTACATTGACGCCGGCAACTTCGTGCCGGACTCGGTCACCAACAACATGGTGCGTGACCGCCTGGCCCAGCAGGACGTGAAGGACGGCTTCCTGCTGGACGGCTACCCGCGCACCAGCGCCCAGGTGGACGCGCTGGATGAGATCCTGGCCGCCCAGGGGCAGAAGCTGGACGGCGTGCTGCAGCTGACCGCCGATGACAACGAGCTGGTTGCCCGCCTGCTCAAGCGCGCCGAGATCGAAGGCCGCGCCGATGACACCGAAGAGGTCATCCGCCACCGCCTGGCTCTCTACCACGAGGAGACCCAGGTCGTGGTCGACCGCTATGAGGAGCGCGGCATCGTGCGCAAGGTCGACGGGATCGGGGCCATCGACGAGGTCACCGACCGCGTCCTGTCCGCCTTGAACGTGAACGCCTAGTACGCAAGGCGCTACCGGCCAAGGATCGTATCGAGCCGCCCAACGGCGGGCGCGGTACGGTCCTTGGCCATTTTCAGGAACACCGTCCCACCCGGCCTACCGGGACTGGGACACAGTAAAGGGAGAACCCGTGGCTTTCGGACAGCCGAAAATCGAATACAAGTCCAATGCGCAGATTCTGAAGATGCGCGAAGCCGGCCTGGTGCTGGCCGAGGCCCTGGATGAGGCCGTCGCCGCCGCCCAGCCGGGCATCACCACCAAGGAGGTCGACGCGGTCTTCGCCGGGGTGCTCGAACGCCACGGCGCCACCAGCAACTTCCTGGGCTACCACGGGTTCCCGGCCACCATCTGCGCCTCGGTCAACCATGAGGTGGTCCACGGCTTCCCCAGCGAATACGTGCTCAAGGACGGGGATGTGCTGAAGATTGACGGGGGGGCCATCGTGGACGGCTGGCACGCCGACTCGGCGCGCACCGTGCTGCTGGGCGACGTGGACGAGGCCGACCGCCGACTGAGCGAGATCACCCAGCAGGCCATGTGGGCCGGCATTGCCGCCCTGGCCGAGGCCCGCTTCGTCGGGCAGATCGGCGAGGCCATCGAAAAGTACGTGCACGCCCAGCCCGGCCCGCGCCTGGGGATCCTGGAGGAGTACTGCGGGCACGGCATCGGCTCGGCCATGCACATGGCCCCGGACGTGCTGAACTACAACAGCGGCCACCGCGGCCCGCGGGTCAAGGCCGGCATGGCCCTGGCCATCGAACCGATGCTGGTGCGCGGCAAGCTGGCCACCTCGGTGCTGGATGATGACTGGACCGTGGTCACCGACGACAAGCAGAACGCCTCCCAGTGGGAACACACCGTGGCCGTGCACCTGGGCGGGATCTGGGTGCTCACCGCGCACGACGGGGGAGCGGCGGGGTTGGAGCCCTTCGGCGTGAGCCCCTCACCCATCAAGCCGTAACCGCGGCATGGATCCGGCACCGAGGTGCCGGATCTAACACTTTAAGCGGCCGAATCGATTTGTCGCCACGCCCGCCCATGGCGTATTCTTGACTGTTGGTTGTCTATTTAAGTGCGCCCAAAAGCTCGCAAGGGCTGCGCGGAACCACTGAAACGGGCTTCCGGAACCAATTACTTGTTGCCGCCGCCGGCGGCAACTACCAAAGTTAGCGGGGAAAATGGCCAAGAAGGAAGGTGTCATCCAGGTAGAGGGCACAGTGACCGAAGCATTGCCGAACGCAATGTTCCGCGTCGAACTGCCCAACAAGCACGTCGTGCTTGCAACTATCTCGGGTAAAATGCGCCAGCACTACATTCGAATCCTCCCAGAGGACCGGGTGCAGGTAGAAATGAGCCCATACGATCTCAACCGAGGTCGTATCGTTTACCGCTACAAGTAAATCAGTAGTTTTTGAGACAGCGATCTTGCGGACGTCCAGTGAATGATCACCCGGACGGCCGCTTGAGCATTGTCTTGAGGCAGGCTTGTTTACCGCTCCAAAAATAACTGCAACCGCAAGAGGAGTAAACCCTTGAAGGTTAACCCCAGCGTGAAGCCGATCTGCGACAATTGCAAGGTGATTCGCCGCAATGGTCGCGTTATGGTGATCTGCTCGAACCCACGCCACAAGCAGCGTCAGGGCTAAATCCCTTACGGATTTGTCCCACGCGTAGTCAAGAAATGGCAGCACCGCATCGAATACGCGCGATGCACACCCCCGGTTTCGGAGGCTGGGGACCACTTCGGTGGGAAGGTGCTGCTGAAGACCTCCGAACGTTGAAAGGTAGCCACTTATGGCTCGTTTAGCAGGCGTGGACATCCCACGCGAAAAGCGCGTGATCATCGCGTTGACTTACATCTACGGCGTGGGCAGGACCCGTGCAGAAGAGACCATCGCAGCAACCGGAATCAACCCGGATACTCGCGTGAAGGATCTCACCGACGCTGAGCTGGTTCAGCTGCGTGACTTCATCGAAGGCACCTACCAGGTGGAAGGTGACCTGCGCCGCGAGGTTCAGGCCGACATCCGCCGCAAGGTCGAAATCGGATCCTACGAAGGTATTCGCCACCGCAAGGGTCTGCCGGTTCACGGTCAGCGCACCAAGACCAACGCCCGTACCCGCAAGGGCCCGAAGCGTACCGTCGCCGGTAAGAAGAAGACCCGCTAATTCCTAGCGGTCTAGATCCAAAAACTTTTTCGTAGGAGAAGAAATGCCCCCAAAGACTCGTGGAGCGGTGCGTAAGCCGCGTCGCAAGGACAAAAAGAATATCGCGCTGGGCCAGGCGCACATCAAGAGCACCTTCAACAACACCATCGTGTCGATTACCGACCCGACCGGTGCTGTGATCTCGTGGGCCTCGGCCGGTGAGGTTGGCATGAAGGGTTCGCGCAAGTCGACCCCGTACGCCGCACAGATGGCCGCCGAGCAGGCTGCCAAGCGTGCCCAGGAGCACGGCATGCGCAAGGTTGACGTTTTCGTCAAGGGCCCGGGCTCGGGACGCGAAACCGCGATCCGCTCGCTGCAGGCCGCCGGCCTTGAGGTTGGGTCCATCCAGGACGTTTCCCCGAGCGCACACAACGGTTGCCGCCCGCCAAAGCGTCGCCGCGTCTAACTCAGCCGTCAGGAAGAGACCTGGTAGCCGCCCCCGCCCCGGCGAGGGCCGGCTACCAGGCCTCACACCTGCAACAGACGTACGCCGCAGAGGCTACCGTCGTTTCCACCCCCGTGTTGCGTCATATAGCGGACGCTCGCCGAAAGGAAATGTAAGTGCTCATTACGCAGCGCCCAACCCTGACCGAAGAAGTTGTTTCCGAGAATCGCTCCCGGTTCGTCATCGAACCGCTGGAGCCGGGCTTTGGCTACACCCTAGGTAACTCGCTTCGCCGTACCCTGCTGTCCTCGATCCCTGGTGCCTCCGTCACCAGCGTTCGCATCGACGGCGTACTGCACGAGTTCTCCACCGTAGCCGGTGTGAAGGAAGACGTCACCGAACTGGTTCTGAACATCAAGAATCTGTCCGTGTCCTCCGAGCACGATGAACCGGTCGTCGCATACCTGCGCAAGCAGGGTCCCGGCGTCGTCACCGCAGCGGACATCACCCCGCCTGCCGGTGTTGAGTTCCACAATCCAGATCTGCACATCGCCACCCTGAACGCCAACGGCAAGTTCGACATGGAACTGACCATTGAGCGTGGCCGTGGCTACGTGTCCGCCGCCCAGAACAAGAGCGCCGACAGCGAGATTGGCCGGATCCCGGTCGACTCGATCTACTCGCCGGTGCTGAAGGTGACCTTCCGCGTGGAGGCCACCCGTGTTGAGCAGCGCACCGACTTCGATCGCCTGATCGTTGATGTGGAGACCAAGGAGTCGATTTCCCCGCGCGACGCCGTGGCATCGGCCGGCACCACCCTGGTGGAGCTGTTCGGCCTGTTCCGCGAGCTGAACACCGCAGCCGAGGGAATCGAGATCGGCCCGTCGCCAACCGACGCAGCCCTGGCTGCCGACATGGCGCTGCCGATCGAGGACCTGGAACTGACCGTGCGTTCCTACAACTGCCTGAAGCGCGAGGGCATCCACTCCGTGGGTGAACTGGTCACGCGTTCGGAGGCCGACCTGATGGACATCCGCAACTTCGGTGCCAAGTCCATCGACGAAGTCAAGGCAAAGCTTGTAGACCTCGGCCTGTCCCTGAAGGATTCCCCTCCAGGGTTCGACATGGGCAGCCGTGCCGCCATGGAAGACGGCGAGGATGTCTACGGCGACGGCAGCCTCTAGGCACCGCGTCTGGCGACAAATAACTTCATCCGGGTTCCCGGCCTAAGGGCCGGGAGCGCAGGATTATTCATCTAGGAGAACACCAATGCCAACCCCCACCAAGGGTCCGCGTCTCGGCGGCAGCGCAGCTCACGAGCGACTGATCCTCGCCAACCTGTCTGCCCAGCTGTTCGAGAACAAGCAGATCACCACCACCCTGAACCGCGCCAAGCGCCTGGCCCCGCACGCCGAGCGCCTGATCACCTTCGCCAAGCGCGGAGACCTGGCCTCGCGTCGTCGCGTGCAGTCCGTGATCGCCTCGCGCAGCCGCACCAACAAGTCGATCGTTCACGAGCTGTTCGAGAACATCGCCCCGGTGATGGCCAACCGCGAAGGCGGCTACACCCGCATCACCAAGATCGGCAACCGCAAGGGCGACAACGCCCCGATGGCTGTCATCGAACTGGTCATGGAGCCGGTTTCGCCGAAGCAGGCCGTCGTGAAGGAAGCCGAAAAGGCTGCCGAGAACGCCGCCCCTGAGGCCACCGAAGAGGCCTAAGGCCCACGGTCCGCACGCACGGGCCACCTCGGTCACCGAACCCCGGAAGCGCATGCTTCCGGGGTTCGGTGCTTAAACGCCCGCCAAAGCCCCGCTGCCCATCCCAAGGTTGCTGCGCCTGCCCGCAACGGCGGGCGGGACCACCACCGGATTTGGCAGGACGCCGGACACAGATTGGATAATGGAACCCATGAGCACCCCAGCACCCGAAACCCACCCGCTGGGCGCCACCGTGGCGTCCGGTTCCAGCGAACCGGCCACGGTGCGGATGCGGATGCGCCTGGGCTATGACGGCTCCCAGTTCCACGGGTGGGCCCGGCAGCCAAACGTGCTCGGGGTCCAGCAGCTGATCGAGGAGGGGCTGGCCACCCTGATGCGCCGCCAGGTCCGGGTGGTTGTGGCCGGGCGCACCGACGCCGGGGTGCACGCCCGGAACCAGATGGTCCACTTTGATTTGACCCCCACCGAATACGAGGCGCTGCCGCGGCGCTCACCGCTGAGCCCCGCCAAGGCGTTGGTGCGCCGGCTGAACGGGATCCTGGCCAGCCAGGAGGGGGCCGTGCTCATCCATGACGCGGCCGTGGCCGAGCCGGGCTTTGACGCCCGCTTCTCCGCCCTGCAGCGCCGCTACTCCTACCGCATTGCGGACGGGCTGCACCGCTGGGACCCACTGACCCGGCAGATCACCATGTGGCACCGGGAGGAACTGGATGTGCAGCTGATGGACGCCGAGGCGCGCAGCGTGCTGGGCCGCCACGACTTCCTCTCCTACTGCAAGCCCCGCCCCGATGCCACCACCATCCGCACCCTGCAGGAGTTCTCCTTTACCAGGGACGGAGACGGGATCATCACGGCCCACCTGGTCGCGGACGCCTTCTGCCACAACATGGTGCGCGCCCTGATCGGGGCCGCGCTGATGGTGGGGGACGGGCGGGAAACCCAGGGCTTCCTCGCCGACCGGCTGCAGGCCATGGTGCGCGATTCGAAGACGAAACTGGCCCACCCCCGCGCCCTGGTCCTGGAGGAGGTGCGCTACCCGCAGGCCGGGCAGCTGCTGGCCCGGGCCGAGCAGACCAGGGCCCGGCGCCGCGCCGATGAGGCCACCGGGGCGCTCGTGGAGGAAGGCAACGCCACCGCTCAGGGCCACGAAGAACACCCGGCGAAGAGCACTTCGGCGGAATCCGGGCGGTAGCTGATTGACAGGTGGGCTTGGGGACTGTGACGGAAAATACCCGTCATTGCGGGCATTTGGGCCCCACCGGGCCCACTAGCCGAATTGTGTGCTGGCCCATTAATCGGCTAAACTTGTGAAAGTTGTGTATGTCCACGTTCGACACTACATGCCACAGCGTGACGGCTTAGTTGCATAGCCGCTGGTCTGCTGGGCATGCGAACACCACCTGGACGGCCGGTTAAATCAGTCCTCACCTGACGTACTGGTCCTGACACAAAGTAAACACGACAGTGCTTGTCCCTGATGGATCTCACGCCATGACACCTGCAGCTGTTTGACCAGAAACGAATCAACGTAAGGCAATTACTGTGCGTACGTACACCCCTAAGCCGGCTGACCAGACTCGTCAGTGGCACGTCATTGACGCCACCGATGTTGTGCTCGGCCGCCTGGCTGTCGAAGCAGCGACCCTGCTGCGCGGCAAGCACAAGGCTACTTTCGCCTCGCATATGGACATGGGCGACCACGTCATCATCATCAACGCTGAGAAGGTTGCCCTGACCGGCAACAAGCTGGTGCAGAAGCGCGCTTACCGCCACTCCGGTTTCCCGGGCGGTCTGAAGAGCTCGAACTACGCCGAACTGCTGGAGAAGAACCCGGTTCAGGCTGTCGAGAAGGCCATCAAGGGCATGCTGCCGAAGAACAAGATCGCCGCAGCCCAGCTGAGCAAGCTGAAGGTCTACCGTGGCGCTGAGCACCCGCACGCGGCCCAGGCTCCGAAGCCGTTCGAAATCACCCAGGTCGCCCAGTAGTCCTGGCCCCGAGAAGAAAAACTTATTAGGAGATAATCGTGGCTCAGAACGCTGAAGAGATCAACGAATTCGAAGGCGACACCCCGTCGACCTACACCACCGAGTCGGCCCCGGCCGCAGCTGCCGGCGGCGACGTCGAGCGCGCGCCGCTGACCGTGTCCGGTGGAGCCGTGGGACGCCGCAAGCAGGCCATCGCCCGCGTGCGCCTGGTGCCGGGCAACGGCACCTGGACCCTGAACGGTCGCGACCTGGCAACCTACTTCCCGAACAAGCTGCACCAGCAGGACGTCAACGAGCCGTTCAAGGTCCTGGGCCTTGAAGGTTCCTACGACGTGTTCGCCCGCATCCACGGCGGTGGCCCCTCCGGCCAGGCCGGTGCACTGCGCCTGGGCATCGCCCGCGCGCTGAACGAGATCGACCGCGACGCCAACCGTCCGACCCTGAAGAAGGCCGGTTACCTGACTCGCGACGCCCGCGTCATCGAGCGCAAGAAGGCCGGTCTGAAGAAGGCCCGCAAGGCCTCGCAGTTCTCCAAGCGCTAAGCAGTACCTGCGCAGGACAAACCCCATTCCCGGGATCTTCCGGGTGTGGGGTTTCTCCCTTTTAAAGCACTAATGTGAAAAACCGCTGCCCGGCCGGTGCGACGAGCATCAAATTTCACTCACGAATGGGGTTCCAGCACCCAAATCAGCGCTTTTTCGCCCCGTTCAAGGCATATGATGGTGGACGATGGCAAGGTTATTTGGGACCGATGGGGTCCGTGGAAAAGCGAATGAACTGTTGACACCGGAGCTGGCGATGCGTCTGTCGCAAGCCGCCTCGGTGGTTCTGGGGTTGAGCCAGTCTGAAGACGGCCGACGCCCGGTAGCCGTAGTGGCCAAGGACCCGCGCATCAGCGGCGACTTCCTCTCCGCTGCGATTGAAGCGGGCCTGTCGGCCTCCGGTGTGGACGTGAAGGACGCCGGCACCCTGCCGACCCCCGCCGCCGCATTCCTGGTGGGCGACCTCGGGGCCGACTTTGGCGTGATGATCTCCGCCTCCCACAACCCGGCGCCCGATAACGGCATCAAGTTCCTGGCCCGCGGCGGGAAGAAGCTGGACGACTCGCTGGAGGACGCCATCGAGGCGTGCCTGCAGATGGAGCCGCCGCGTCCCACCGGGGGAGCGGTGGGACGGGTCTCGCGTTTCGCCGACGCTGAGGACCGCTACGTCATCCACCTGCTGCAGACCCTGCCCAACCGCCTGGACGGGCTGAAAGTGGTGCTGGACTGCGCCCACGGCGCCGCCTCGGGCTGCTCCCCGGAGGTGTTCAACGCCGCAGGCGCAGAGGTCGTGGTCATCGGGGCCGAACCCGATGGCGTGAACATCAATGACGGCTACGGTTCCACCCACCTGGAGAAGCTGCAGGCCGCCGTCGTGGAGCACGGCGCGGACCTGGGCATCGCCCACGACGGGGACGCGGACCGCTGCCTGGCGGTGGACCACGAAGGCACCGTCATCGACGGGGACCAGATCATGGCCATCATGGCCCTGGCCCTGAAGGAACAGGGCAAGCTGAAGGATGACGTGCTGGTCGCCACCGTCATGAGCAACCTGGGCCTGAAGCTGGCCATGGAAGCCAACGGGATCACCATCCGGGAAACCGGGGTGGGGGACCGCTACGTACTGGAGGAGATGAACGCCGGAGGCTACTCGCTGGGCGGGGAACAGTCCGGGCACGTGATCTTCAGCGAATACGCCACCACCGGTGACGGGGTGCTCACCGGGCTGCAGCTGGCCGCCCGGGTCAAGGCCTCGGGCAAGTCCCTGAAGGAACTGTCCCAGGTGCTCACGGTGCTGCCGCAGGTGCTGATCAACGTGCGCGGGGTGGACAAGGCCGCCGTGCACGACAGCGCCGAGGTCATGGCCGCGGTCGCCGTCTCCGAGGAACGCCTGGGCAGCACCGGCCGGGTGCTGCTGCGCCCCTCGGGCACGGAACCGGTGGTACGGGTAATGGTGGAGGCCGGAAGTCAGGAACAGGCTCGCAGCGAAGCCGAACTGCTGGCTGCCGCGGTCCTGCAGCACCTGGCGCTCTAGGAACGCCAACACACCGTTGTAACACCTGCGTCCCGGATCCGGCCCGTGCCGGGTCCGGGACGAGAATTTATCCAGTGTTTGCCGCTGGTTGGGCAACATCCCGCCCTGCCCGAATGCTGCGGGCCATAAACTCACAGCGACGCGGCCAACACCGGCCCGCCCAAACGGCGGGCAGCAACTGATGGGGGTAGAACATGAGTCTACGCGTGAGTGTCATCGGCACCGGATACCTGGGTGCCACCCATGCCGCCTGCATGGCCGAACTGGGCTTTGAAGTCATTGGCCTGGATGTGGACCGGGAGAAGCTGGACGCGCTCTCGCGCGGCATCCTGCCCTTCCACGAACCCGGGCTGCCTGAGCTGCTGCAGAAGCACGTGGCCGGCGGACGGCTGCGATTCACCGACTCCTACGCCGAAGTCGCCGCGGCGGCGGACATCCACTTCATCACCGTGGGCACCCCACAGCGCACCGACTCACAATCCGCGGACATGAGCTACGTGGACGGTGCGGTGGACAGCCTGCTCGAACACGTTACCGGCCGCGCCCTGATCGTGGGCAAGTCCACCGTGCCGGTGGGCACCGCCCGCCGGCTGAGCGAACGCATCAAGGCCGCCGCCAGGCCCGGCAGCGACATCTCCCTGGCCTGGAACCCCGAGTTCCTGCGCGAGGGGTTCGCCGTCAAGGACACGCTGCGCCCGGACCGGCTGGTCTACGGGGTGCAGAATGAACAGGACCTGGCCCGGCTGCGGGAGGTCTATGCCGACATCCTGGCTCAGGACACCCCCGAGGTGGTCACCGACCTGGAAACCAGTGAACTGGTCAAGGTTGCGGCCAACGCGTTCCTGGCCACCAAGATCTCCTTCATCAACGCCTTCGCCGAGGTCACCGAAACCGTGGGCGGGGACATCCGCACCCTGGCCGACGCCATCGGGCATGACGCCCGCATCGGACGGCGCTTTTTGAACGCCGGGGTGGGCTTTGGCGGTGGCTGCCTGCCCAAGGACATCCGTGCCCTGCAGGCCCGGGTCTCCGAGCTCGGGCTGAGCCAGACCATGGGGTTCCTGGCCGAGGTGGACCAGATCAACCTGCGCCGCCGCGACCGGGTGGTCGCGCTGGCCGAGGCCATGCTGGATTACAACCTGGCCGGGAAGCACGTGTGCGTGCTGGGGGTGACGTTCAAGCCCGACAGCGACGACGTGCGTGACTCCCCGGCCCTGGACATCGCGGTACGCCTCTACAACTCCGGGGCGGACGTGTCCGTGTATGACCCGGAAGGCAACGACAACGCCCGGCGCCGCTTCCCGCGCCTGCACTACGTGGATTCCTGGAAGGAGGCCGCGGCGGACGCCGATGCGGTGCTGCTGCTGACCGAATGGGCCGAATTCCGTGAACTGCAGCCCGAACAGCTCGGCGCCGTGGTGCGCCAGCGTCAGTTGATTGACGGGCGCAACGTGCTGGACCGGGCCCTGTGGCGGGAGGCCGGGTGGACCATCACCGGGCCGGGGGAGCGCTTCGAGGTGGCCAGCCCCGAACTGCAGACCCAGTCACTGACCGTGGTGCCTGTTCCGAGCACCGACAACTAGGTACTGCGGCGCCCGGCAGCAGAAAAAGAGCCGCCGGACATCCGCAAAAACCCCAAGGGCCCGGCCCCAGGCCACAGGATCGCTGCTCCTGCGGGTCTGCGGCCGGGCCCCTGGTTGCCTGGCGGGCGCTAGAAGCCGAAGCGGGCCATCACCCGGGGCAGCACCTCGATCAGCCGGGTGGCGCACACCGTGGAGTCCTCGGCGGCGACGCGTCCCACCTCGCCGTGGATCACCGCGGCGCAGGCCGTCAGCTCCAGCAGCCGCTGGTTGCTGACCAGCGCGGTGCCCTGCACACCGGTGAGCGAGGAGTCGCTGAGCAGGGTGCCCAGGATGCCGGTGAGCACATCCCCGCTGCCGGCGGTCGCCAGCTTCGGGCTGGTGTGGCAGACCACCAGGGTCTTGCCCCCGGGCTCCACAATGTAGTTCGTTGGCCCCTTCAACAGCACCACCGCGTTGTACGACAGCGCCGCCCACCGGGTCCACTTCTGCGGCTCCTCGGCAATGTCCTGGGCGGTGACGGTGATCCCGGCGCGGCGCAGCAGCATCCGCAGCTCCTTGGCGTGCGGGGTGAGCACCCGTGGCTGCTCACTGGGTCCGGCCGGGACAATCTCCAGCCCGCTGGCATCGATGACCGCCGGCTGGCGGCTGCTGAAGACCTTGCCAATCACCTCGGACGGCTGGCCGGAGGGGTCCAGGCCCGGTCCAATCGCCCACGCCGAAATCTTCGCCCCGCGTCCATGCAGGTGCCGCCGGGACTGGGAGAGCGCCTCGGCGACCTCCTGGTCGCCCAGCGGCACCGCCTCGGGGGCGCTGGCCGCCATGTAGGCCTGCACCTTGTCGGGCATGTGGCTGCGCAGCAGCCCCACCCCGGCATTCAGGGCGGCACGGGCGGTTAGCTGGGCGGCGCCCGGGTAGCGGTCGGAACCGGCGATCAGGCCCAGCACGCCGCGCTGGTACTTGTGGCGGGCGGCGTCCCGCCAGCTGCGGTGTTCATCCAGCAGCTGCCCGGCAGCCTCGGGGTCCACCAGCCAGGCCATGGGGGACTGGGCGGAAAAATCAAAGCCGAGGGTCACCAGGGACAGTTCCCCGGTCAGCAGCGGCCCGTCACCGGTCAGCAGGCCCTCCTTCAGGGCTCCGACCGTCACGGTGCGGACGGCGGGGAGCGCCGCGTCATCCGCGGCACCGGTGGCAGCATCCAGCCCGGAGGGCACGTCCACCGCCAACACGGGCACGCCGCGCGGGACGGTGGGCAGCTTGGCACCCGGGCGGTATCCCAGACCGTAGATGGCATCGATCACCAGATCGGCACCGGAGGCCGCCTGGGGCGCGTCCGCGGCGGTGGTGATGGTGCCCCCGGCGGTTCGCAGTTCCTCCAGTGCCGGGGCGTGGGACTTGTCGCTGAGCAGCACCGCGGTGGCGTTGTGTCCCTGGCGGGCCAGGTTCGCCAGCGCGTAGAGCCCGTCCCCGCCGTTGTTGCCCGGGCCGATCAGCCCGACAATGTTCTTCCCCGGCTCGCCGTGCAGCAGCTGCACGGCCGCGTCGCTGACCGCGGCGGCCGCCTGCTTCATCAGTTCCTCGGAGCCTCGCCGGGAAATTTCGGCCTTCTCAACCGTTCGGACCTGCGCAACACTGAAGACGGGGATCATAGATTCAGAATACTCACCGTAGCTTGGCATGGTGAGGTTTAAGGCGTCCCGTGTCGTAAACTCCCAGCCGGGGTGGCGGGGTAGCAATGGGATAGTAGCGGCGCTAGGCGCGCTCGGCAACCACCATCGCCACCGCCATGTCCCCGTCATGGCTCAGGGACAGATGCCAGGAGTGGATGCCGCGCAGCGCCGCGGCGGTGGCCACACTGCCCGTCACGTGCACCTGCGGGTCCCCGGCCGCGTCCTTGATGATGGAGCAGTCCTGCCAGTTCATGCCCGCCGGGGCGCCTAGCGCCTTGGCAATGGCCTCCTTGGCGGCGAAACGGGCCGCCAGCGAGCGCAACGGCAGACCGCGCTCTTCCGGGGTAAACAGGCGCCCTTCCAATGCGGGGGTGCGTTCCAGCTGGCGTCCAAAACGTGGCACATCGACAATGTCCACGCCAATTCCTGCGATCATGCTTCCTAGCCTAGGGGATCAGAACGGTCGGGCCGGTAGTGCCCAGGGTGAACGAGGCAACGGCCGGGCACCACCTGCAGGTGGTGCCCGGCCGTTGCCAGAGGGGGCCTTTTACTCGACGGTGACCGACTTGGCCAGGTTGCGCGGCTGGTCCACGTCATAGCCCTTGGCGGTAGCCAGTTCGCAGGCGAACAGCTGCAGCGGCACGGTGGCCAGCAGCGGCATCAGCAGGGTCGGGGTCTCGGGCAGGTAGAAGACGAACTCACCGTAGGCCTTGACCGCCTCGTCGCCTTCCTCGGCCAACACCAGGGTTTTGGCGCCTCGGGCGCGCACTTCCTGGATGTTCGAGACAACCTTGGAGTGCAGCGAGTCCCGCCCACGCGGGGAGGGGACCACCACGAACACCGGCTGGCCGTCATCGATCAGCGCGATCGGGCCGTGCTTCAGCTCGCCGGCGGCGAAGCCCTCGGCGTGGATGTAGGCGATTTCCTTCAGCTTCAGCGCGCCCTCCATGGCCACCGGGTAGCCGACGTGGCGGCCCAGGAACAGCACCGAGGTGGCGTCGGCCATGGAGCGGGCCAGTTCGCGGATGGCATCCGAGCGGTCCAGGATGTCCTGGATCTTGGCCGGGATCTTGCCCAGGTCGGCCATGATGTCCTTGATCTGACCGCTGAACAGGTTCCCGCGCAGCTGGGCCAGGTAGAGGCCCAGGATGTAGGTGGCGGTGATCTGGGCCAGGAACGCCTTGGTGGAGGCCACCGCGATCTCCGGGCCGGCGTGGGTGTAGAGCACTGCATCGGATTCACGCGGGATGGTGGACCCGTTGGTGTTGCAGATGGACAGGGTCTTCGCGCCCTGCTCCTTGGCATAGCGAACGGCCATCAGGGTGTCCATGG
>Ga0153920_1000030_pt1 | contig 71924 bp, 66 predicted proteins | sample TSNJ004MetaG_FD_104713 | JGI IMG/M metagenome (GOLD analysis project Ga0153920, IMG submission 104713) | Attine ant fungus gardens microbial communities from New Jersey, USA - TSNJ004 MetaG | ecosystem: Host-associated > Fungi > Mycelium > Unclassified | place: USA: New Jersey, Brendon T. Byrne...
CCGTTGTCGTCCCAACCCAGCGGGTAGAACACGTTCTTCCCGCTCATCCGCTGGTAGCGGGCCACCACGTCGGTCTGGGTGTAGGAGAACATGTGGCCCACGTGCAGCGAACCGGAAGCGGTCGGCGGGGGAGTGTCGATGGAGTACACCGCCTCGCGGCTGGTGTCCTCATTGAAGTGATAGGTGCCCTCGGTGCGCCACCGGGACGAAAGACGTTCCTCCAGGCCTTCCAATGCGGGCTTGTCGGGAACTGAAACCGTGTTGGGCGTGTCTGTGCCCAAGTTTTCTTCTGCCATGTAAGCCATTGTTTCATGTTTCCTCGCCCGGGCGGGCATTGCGGCCCATGGGGTGGGACACCCGGCGGGCAGCGCGTAAGAGTCATTCACCCCGCTCGTGGTGGGCCGCCGCGCCGTTCTATTCTGGTGCCATGACCAACCATGAAAACTCCCCAGCCCCCGCCACCGAACGATCCGCCGTCGTCACCGGGGCTTCCAGCGGCATCGGCCAGGCCACCGTCAGGGCCCTGCGCCAGGAAGGGTGGCGCGTCTACGCCATCGCCCGGCGCGCCGAGCGGCTGCAGAGCCTGGCCGCGGACACCGGGGCCATCGCGCTGGCCGGGGATGTCAGCGAGCAGCACAGCGTCGACGAGCTGACCACCCGGATCCTTGCCGCCGGCGGGGTGGACACCGTCATCAACGTGGCCGGCGGGGCCCGCGGGGTCGACTACCTGGCCCAGGCCAAGGACGCGGACTGGGACTTCATGCTGCAGGTGAACGTGATGGGCACCATGCGCCTGACCCGGGCGCTGCTGCCGCACCTGCGCACCGTGCAGGGCACCGTTTTGAACCTGACCTCCACCGCCGCCCTGGCCAGCTACGAGGGCGGCAGCGGCTACAACGCGGCCAAGGCCGCCCAGCGGGCCCTGACCCAGGCGCTGCGCCTGGAGGAAGTCGAGCACGGGGTCCGGGTCATCGAGGTGCTGCCCGGGCTGGTGGCCACCGAGGAATTCTCGCTGCGCCGGCTGGGCAGCGAGCAGGCCGCCGAGCAGGTGTACGCCGGGGTGGCCGAACCACTGAGCGCGGCGGACGTGGCCGAGGTGATCCGCTACGCGGTCAGCCTGCCGCACCACGTGAACCTGGACGAGATTGTGATCCGTCCGCAGGCGCAGGCCGCCAACCACAAGCTGGTGCGCCGCCAGGAGCCGGGACAGTGACCGGCCCGCAGCCCGGCAGCGACCAGCCGGTGCGCCCGGTGCACGTAGTGGCCGCCTCGCACGGCACGGACAACCCGCACGGGCAGGAGCAGATCAACCGGCTGCGCCAGCAGCTGGCCGAGCAGGCCGCCGGGCACCGCGCCCTGCGGGACCAGGGCGTGGAGCTCATCTGGCATGAGGCCTACGTCGACGTGCAGCATCCGCAGCTGCCCGAGGTCCTGAAAAGCCTGCCGGAGGGGGAAGCGGCCCTGGTGCTGCCGCTTCTGGTGGCCGATGGGGTGCACACCACCGAAGACATCGCCGGGGCGGCTGCCGGGCGGGCCAACACGGTGGCCGCGGCACCGCTGGGCGCCTTGCCGGCCCTGGCCGCGGTGCTCGCCAACCGGGCCGAACCACACCTGCACGACGCCACGACGGTGGTGCTGGCCGCCGCCGGCACCCGTCTGCCGGCCGGGCAGCAGCAGATCAGCGACCTGGCCAGGCAGCTTTCCCAGCGCCTGGGCCGAGGTGTGCAGGTGAGCTACTGCGCCGGGGCCGAACCAAGGGTGCCAGCAGTGGTGCAGGGACAGGCGGGGCAGAGCGCCCTGGTGCTCAGCGCCCTGCTGGCCGAGGGGTTCTTCCAGGACAAGCTGCGTAGCACCGGCGCCTGGCAGGTGACAACACCGCTGTTGCCCGACGTCATGATCGCGCAATGTTTCCTTGAAAGACTTTTCCAGGCGCTGGAAAAGGCGGCGTGGGTGACGAAAAAAGTCGAAGTTGAGGGCCGCTAAGCCGCACGAAGAGATGTGACAGCGACCGGTTGCCAGCGGGTGGGGCCCACTTCCTACGCTGGCAACCATGACGCAGACAACCACACCAAGCCGCCGGCCCCCACGGGCCGCGAAACCCAACGGGCAATGGAAAATTGATGGCCCCACCCCGCTGAACGCCAATGAGGAACTCAAGCAGGCCGATGACGGGCTGAACGTGCGCGAACGCATCGAGACGATCTACGCGGTGCACGGCTTTGACTCCATCGACCCCGACGACCTGCACGGACGCTTCCGCTGGTGGGGGCTGTACACCCAGCGCGCCCAGGGCATCCCCGGCGGCAAGACCGCCACCTTGGAACCCCATGAGCTGGAAGACGAATACTTCATGCTGCGGGTGCGCATCGACGGCGGCGCACTGAGCACCGAACAGCTGCGGGTCATCGGGCAGATCTCCCGGGACTTCGCTCGCGACACCGCGGACATCACCGACCGGCAGAACATCCAGCTGCACTGGGTGGACATCGTCAACGTCCCGGAAATCTGGCGGCGGCTGGAAGCGGTGGGCCTGCACACCACCGAGTCCTGCGGGGACGTGCCCCGGGTGATCCTGGGCTCCCCGGTGGCCGGGATCGCCAAGGACGAACTGATCGACCCGACCCCGGTGATCCAGGAAATCGCCCGCCGCTACATCGGCAACCCCCAGTTCTCCAACCTGCCGCGCAAATACAAGACCGCGATCACCGGGCACCCCAGCCAGGACGTGGTCCACGAAATCAACGACTTCGCCCTGGTGGGCGTGCAGCACCCGGAACTGGGCACCGGCTACGACCTGTGGGTGGGCGGGGGACTGTCCGCCAACCCGCGCCTGGGTGAGCGCCTCGGCGCGTTTGTCACCCCGGGGCAGGCCCCGGACGTCTGGGAGGCGGTCACCTCCATCTTCCGCGACTACGGCTACCGCCGGCTGCGCAACCGGGCCCGGCTGAAGTTCCTGCTGGCCGACTGGGGCCCGGAAAAGTTCCGGCAGGTGCTGCAGGAGGAGTACCTGGGCTACGAGCTGCCCGACGGGCCGCCGGCGCCCAAGCCCGAACAGGCCGGGGACCACTCCGGGGTGCATGAACAATACGACGGGAAGTACTACATCGGGCTGACCGCCCCGGCCGGGCGGGTCTCGGGCAGCATCCTGCTCGCGCTCGCCGAGCTGGTCGAGGCCCAGGGCTCACGCCGGCTGCGCACCACCCCGCACCAGAAGATCATTGCCCTGGACATCCCCGGCGAGCACGTGCGGCGCTTCACCGACGCCGCGGCCGCGCTGGGCCTGGACGCGTTCCCGGGCCTGGTCAAGCGTTCGGCGATCGCCTGCACCGGCATCGAGTACTGCAAGCTGGCGATCGTGGACACCAAGGACACCACCATCGACGCGGTCCGGCAGATCGAAGCCCGGCTCAGCGACCACCAGGGCCGGCTGCCCAAGGCCCTGTCCCTGCACGTGAACGGCTGCCCGAACTCCTGCGCCCGGGTGCAGACCGCGGACATCGGGCTCAAGGGGCAGCTGATCACCAACCAGGACGGCGAACAGGTCCCCGGCTTCCAGGTGCACCTGGGCGGCACCCTGGCCGGGGTGGAGAACGGGGAGGCCGGGCTGGGGCGCACCGTGCGTGGGCTGAAGATCGCCGCCGATGAACTGCCCGAGTACGTCACCCGCGTGCTGGGCAGCTACTCCCGGCACTCCGCGGACGGGGAGTCCTTCGCCACCTGGGCCCACCGCGCCGAGGACGGGGAACTGTCATGAGCCGCTCCCCTGGAACCCCGCACACCCAGGAGCAGCTGCGCGCGATCGCGCAGCGCGGCGCCCAGGAGCTGGGCTGGGATGCGCCGGCCGCGGCCGTGGTGGATTTCGCCGCCCGGCACCTGCCCCGGCCCGGGATTGCGGTGGCCTGCTCCATGGCCGATGCGGTGCTGCCGCACCTGGTGGCCGAACGCCTGCCCGGGGTCGATGTCCTGTTCCTGGATACCGGGTACCACTTCCCCGAAACCCATGCGACCCGCGATGCGGTGGCTTCCGGGCTGAAGGTGAACGTCATTGACATCACTCCCGAACTGTCGGTGGCCGAACAGGACGCCGCCCACGGCAGGGACCTCTTCGCCCGGGATCCTGCCGCCTGCTGCCGGATGCGCAAGATGCAGCCGCTGGGCCGGGCCCTAGAAGGATATTCGGCCTGGTTCACCGGGGTGCGTCGGGACGAGGCGCCCACCCGCACCGGCACCCCGCTGGTCACCTTCGACGAGGCGCACGGGCTGATCAAGTTCAACCCGCTGGCCGCCTGGAGCTTCGACGAGCTCAGCGGATACGCCGCCCAGCACGCGGTGCCGCTGAACCTGCTGCTGGCCCACGGCTACCCGTCCATCGGCTGCGCCCCGTGCACCCAGCCGGTCGCCGACGGCCAGGACCCGCGCTCCGGACGCTGGGCGGGGCTGGCCAAGACCGAATGCGGCATCCACCTCTGACACCCCCTTTTTCCCGCCATGACACCTCCGCCGCCGGGCACCCCACCCGCGGTCCCGGCGCCGACCCTGCCCTCCGAAGGAGAACCCGATGACCCTGACCGCTACCGCCCCACCGGCCACCGCCCGCAGCGTGCTGGACGCCCTGGAGGCCGAATCCATCCACATCATCCGCGAGGTGCTGGCCGAATTTGAAAAACCCGCCCTGCTCTTCTCCGGCGGCAAGGATTCGGTGGTGGTGCTGCACCTGCTGGCCAAGGCCGTCGCCCCGGCCCGGATCCCCATCCCCGTGGTGCACATCGACACCGGCCACAACTTCGGTGAGGTGATCAAGTTCCGCGACGCCACCGTCGCCCGGTACGGGTTGCGCCTGATCACCGGCTCGGTGCAGGAGTACATCGAGCGCGGCGAGCTCATCCAGCCGGCCGACGGCACCCGCAACCGGCTGCAGACCCGGGTGCTGCTGGACACGCTGGAGGCCAACGGCTTCGACGCGGTCTTCGGCGGCGCCCGCAGGGATGAGGACAAGGCCCGGGCCAAGGAACGCATCCTGTCCCTGCGCAACGAATTCGGCACCTGGGATCCGCGCAACCAGCGCCCGGAGGTGTGGAACCTGTACAACGGGCGCCACGAGCCCGGCTGGAGCGTGCGCGCCTTCCCAATCTCCAACTGGACCGAAAAGGACATCTGGGCGTACATCGAACGCGAAGGCATCGAACTGCCCGGCATCTACTTCGCCCACTGCCGCCAGGTGTTCGAACGCGACGGGATGTGGCGGGCCGTCACCCCGGTCAGCCAGCCGCACCCGCACGAGACCGTGAGCGTGCGCAAGGTGCGCTACCGCACCGTGGGGGACGCCAGCTGCACCGGGGCGGTGCTCTCCGAGGCCGACACCGTTCCCAAGGTTTTGGACGAACTGGCCCTGAGCACCCTGACCGAACGCGGAGCCACCCGGGCCGATGACCGGATCTCCTCCGCCGCCATGGAAGACCGCAAGAAGGAAGGCTACTTCTAAAATGACCGCCACCCACACCACACCACACGCCACCGCACCGCCGAGCACCACCCTGCTGCGCATCGCCACCGCCGGGTCGGTGGACGACGGCAAGTCCACGCTGGTGGGCCGCCTGCTGCACGATGCGAAGGCGATCCTGGCCGACTCACTGGACGAGCTGGCCCGCACCAGCGCCGAACGCGGCTTCGGCGGCCACACCCCGGCCCTGGATCTGGCATTGCTCACCGACGGGCTGCGCGCCGAACGTGAACAGGGGATCACCATCGACGTGGCCTACCGCTACTTCGCCACCCCACAGCGCTCCTTCATCCTGGCCGACTGCCCGGGCCACGTGCAGTACACCCGCAACACCGTCACCGGCGCCTCCACCGCGGACGCGGCCATCGTGCTGGTCGATGCCCGCCACGGGGTGGTGGAACAAACCCGCCGCCACCTGGGGGTGCTCGGGCTGCTGCGGGTGCCGCAGCTGATCATCGCCGTGAACAAGATGGACCTGGTCGGCTGGGACGAAACCGTGTTCCGCGGCATCAGCGAGCAGGTGGGGGAGCTGGCCGCCGGGCTCGGGGTGGGTACCACCCACCTGATCCCGGTCAGCGCCCTGCACGGGCAGAACATCGTCGAACCGGCCGGGCAGGCGCCCTGGTACACCGGGCCCACCCTGCTGGGGCTGCTCGAAGGGCTGCCGGCCGAAGCCGAACACGGCCCGGCCCGGCTGGACGTGCAATACGTCATCCGCCCGCAGGGGGCGCTGGCCCCCGGACTGGACCAGGACGAGTACCGGGACTTCCGCGGCTACGCCGGCACCCTGAGCGGCGGGCAGCTGGCACCCGGGGACCCGGTGCAGATCCTGTCCAACGGCCAGGTGCTCAGCAGCCGCATCCGCCAGCTGCGCACCCCCGCCGGGCCGGCCGAACGGGCCGCTGCCGGGGAAGCGGTCATCCTGCTGCTGGAGGACGAGGTGGACATCGCCCGCGGGGACACCATCATCGCCGGCACACTGCCGGACCCCACCCGGCAGCTGCAGGCCGAGGTGTGCGTGCTCGAGAACCGTCGGCTCAGCGCCGGGGACCGGGTACTGCTCAAGCACGGCACCCGGGTGGCCCCGGCGCGCATCACCGACATCGACTGCGTGCTGCAGGTCGCCGACTACACCCGGCATCCGGCCGACACGCTGGGGCTGAACGACCTGGGTCGGATCAATCTGCGCAGCTCCGCCCCGATCGCCCCCGGCGACTACGCCCACTCCCGCGCCGCCGGCTCCCTGCTGCTGATCGACCCGCGGGACGGGGCCACCCTGGCGGCCGGCATCATCCGGCCCCCCGGGGCCGAAACGGATGCGGCACACCACGAGGATCCCGGCCATGTCCCCGCCTAGGCAACCGGTGCCCGCACCCAAAGACGACGCCCGCACCCGCTTCAGCGCCGGCGCCGCCCGGCCCCCGCACCGCATCCGCCGGGTCGGCGGCACGCTGGTGGCGCTGCTGGCCGCGGCCGCGGTCCTCACCGCGTTCCTGCCGGCGCCCCAAGGCGAACGGCGGCAGGCGGCGGGCCCGGCCCAGCAGCTGCGCCTGGGCTACTTCGCCACCATCACCCACGCCCCGGCGCTGATCGCCGAATCCCGGGGACTGCTGGGGCAGGCGCTGCAGCCACAGGGCACCGAACTGGTGCCTCAGGTCTTCAGCGCAGGACCGGCCGCCATCGAGGCACTGAACTCCGGGGCGCTGGATGCCGCCTACCTGGGGCCCAGTCCGGCCCTGAACAGCTACCTGTCCAGCGGCGGAAAGTCGCTGCGCATCATTGCCGGGGCCACCGAATCCGGAGCCAGCCTGGTGGTGGACCCCACGATCACCACGGTGCCCGAACTGGCCGGAAGGCAGCTGGCCACCCCGCAATACGGCGGCACCCAGGACGTGGCGCTGCGCCACTTCCTGGCCGAGCACCAGCTGTCCGACGCGGTGAGCATCACCCCCACCTCCAACGGCACGGTCGCCCAGCTGTTCGCCCGCGGCGCCATCGACGGGGCCTGGCTGCCCGAACCCTACGCCTCACTGCTGGTCGAACGGTACGGGGCCCGCCGGTTGGTGGATGAAGCCAGCCTGTGGCCGCAGGGACGCTTCCCCACTACGGTGCTGGTGGCCCGGACCGAATTCATTGACGCCCACCCGCAGACCGTGGCCCGGCTGGCCGAGGCGAACACCGAGGCGATCGCCTGGCTGAACCAGGCCACCACGGACCAGCAGGTCCAGGCGGTGCAGCAGGCCCTGGCCGCGGCCAACGGGGCGAGCCTGCCCCGCGGCGTGATTCGCGCCGCGCTCGCCGAGGTGGATTTCAGCCCGGTCCCCGACGGCAGCAGCTTCACCACCCTGGTGCAGCACGCCGCCGAGGTGGGGCTAGGCCAGCCGGGGGACGTGAGCGGGCTGATCGATCGGCGCTGGGTGCGCCACCAGGAGGAGCCATGAGCGTCCAGCTGCACGAGCTCAGCCTGCGCTACCCGGGCGGGCCGGTGGTGATCGACCGGCTGAGCACACGGATCGAGGCCGGGGAGTTCGTGGCGGTGCTCGGCGCGTCGGGATGCGGGAAGTCCTCGCTGCTGAACATCATCGCCGGACTGCTGCCACCGACCGCCGGCTGGGTGGAGGTTCCGGCCGACGGGGCCGCGTTCATGTTCCAGGACGCGAACCTGCTGCCCTGGCTGAACGCCGCGCAGAACGTGGAACTGGCGCTGAAGCTGGCCGGGATCCCGGCGGATCAGCGGGGACAGGACGCGCACCGGCTGCTTGAACTGGTGCAGCTGGGGCACGCCGCGCAGCGCAAACCCCATGAACTCTCCGGCGGCATGCGCCAGCGGGTGGCATTGGCCCGGGCCCTGGCCCAGCAGCGCCAGGTGCTGCTGATGGATGAGCCCTTCGCCGCGCTGGATGCCATCACCCGGGACCTGCTGCATGAACAGCTGCGCGACCTGTGGCGCAGCTCGGGCAAGACCATCATCTTCGTCACCCACAATGTGCGCGAGGCGATCCGGCTGGCCGGTCGGATCCTGGTGCTCTCCTCCCACCCGGGTCGGATCCTGGAAATCCGGCAGGTCAGCGACGCGCTGCGCAACAACCCGGTCCGGGCCGCCGACCTGGCGGACGAACTCACCGCGATCCTCAGAAAGGAGCAGGCCAAAAATGAGCATTCTCGCACCCCGGCTTGAACGGGGCCTGGCACCCGCCGCCCGGTGCCGCCCGCCGGCGGTGCCCTCCCGGATTGATGCGGTTGTTGCCCCGCTGCTGGTGGTGGTCGTGGCGCTGAGCCTCTGGCAGATCCTGGCCTGGGTTTCCCCGCTGCGCGATGACCTGTTCCCGGCCCCGGCCGACGTCGCGGCCCGGCTGCCGGCCGTGCTGGCGGACGGGACGCTGGCGGCGGCGGTGGGCACCAGCCTCTGGCGCGCCGCCAGCGGGTTTGTGCTGGCCGTGCTGATCGCCACCCCCATCGCCCTGCTGCTGGGACACCAGCCGCTGCTGCGCAAAGGCATCGGCCCACTGGTCTCCGCCCTGCAGGTGCTGCCCTCCATCGCCTGGGTGCCGGCGGCGATCATCCTGTTCGGGCTCAGCGACGCCACGATCTACACGGTGCTGCTGCTCGGGGCGATTCCCTCCATCATCAACGGGCTGCTGGGCGGGATGGACCTGATGCCCCCGGCGTACCGGGCGCTGTCCCAGGTGCTGGGCGCAAACCGGCTGCAGCACCTGTGGCATGTGGAGCTGCCCGCCGCCTTGCCCGGCTATGTGTCCGGGCTGCGCCAGGGGTGGGCCTTCGCCTGGCGCTCGTTGATGGCCGCGGAACTGATCGCGGTCGGCGGCGCGCTGGCCCCCGGGGTCGGCTCCCTGCTGCAGCGTGGACGGGACCTGGCCGATTTGCCCCTGGTGATCTTGGTCATAGTGGTCATCCTGCTGGTCGGGGTGCTGATTGAACTGGCCTGCTTTGCCCCGGTGGAACGCAAACTCCTGCGGGACCGGGGAATGAGACGAACTGGAGAAAACAATGGATAAAGGAAGCATTACCCTCATCGGCGGCGGCCCGGGAGACCCGGAGCTGATCACCGTGGCAGGGTACAAGGCATTGATGCGAGCGGACGTGGTCCTGGCGGACCGGCTCGGTCCCACGGCGCTGCTGGACGAGTTGGAAGATCACGTGCAGGTCATTGACGTGGGCAAGGCCCCGGGAAGCCACCTGGCCACCCAGGACGAAATCAACCAATGCCTAGTCAGCCAGGCCCGGCAGGGGAAGAACGTGGTGCGCCTGAAGGGCGGAGACCCGTACGTGCTCGGCCGCGGGGGAGAAGAAGCCGCCTACGCGGCCGCCCACGGGTTTACCGTGCGGGTGATTCCCGGCATCACCAGCGCCGTGGCGGTGCCGGCCGCCGCCGGCATCCCGGTCACCCACCGCGGGCTGGCCGCCGGGTTCAGCGTGGTCACCGGCCACCAGGAGCTTGGCGATGTGCCGTTGCGCACGGACCACACCCTGGTGATCCTGATGGGCGTGGGCCGCCTGGCCGCCACAGTGCAGACGTTAACTGGGCGTGGGCTGGGAACTAACACTCCGATTGCCATAATTGAGCGAGGTTACTCACAGACGCAACGCACAACTATCGGTACCCTAGAAGAGATCGTAGTGCGCGCCCAACAAGCCGCAGTAACGAATCCGGCCGTCATTGTGATTGGTGACGTGGTTCGACTGGCCCCCGATGCTGCAGTGCAGCTGGCTGAGCTTCAGCCGCTGACCCACACCGATACTGCGGTGCCGGCCCTATTCGTTGACTAAGAAAGTAGAAGTTGTTTGATGAGTGAACTTAGCATTCCAGAGCACCTGACCAACCGACCCCTGCGCGTGGCCATCGTCGGCGCCGGACCGGCCGGGATCTACGCAGCCGACATGCTGGCCAAAAGCGAAGCAGTCTCCTCCGGCGCCCTGCAGCTGAAAGTCGACCTCTTCGACGAGCTGCCCACCCCGTTCGGCCTGATCCGCTATGGGGTGTCCCCGGACCACCCGCGCATCAAGGGCATCATCACCGCCCTGCACAAGGTGCTGCACAACGACTGGATCGACTTCTACGGCAACGTGGGCCTGGGGCGGGACATCACCCTGGATGAACTCAAGGCCCGCTACGACGCGGTGATCATCGCCACCGGCGCCCAGAAGGACGCCGACCTGAACATCCCAGGCGTGGACCTGGAAGGCTCCTTCGGCGGCGCCGACTTCGTCTCCTGGTACGACGCCCACCCGGACACCGACCGCACCTGGGACCTCTCGGCCAAGGAAGTGGCCGTCATCGGCAACGGCAACGTGGCCCTGGACGTAGCACGCATCCTGTCCAAGCACGCCGACCAGCTGCTGGAAACCGAAATCCCGGAGCACATCTACGAGCAGCTGAACAACTCGGCCGTCACCGACGTGCACATCTTCGGCCGCCGCGGTCCGGCGCAGGTGAAATTCACCCCGCTGGAGCTGCGCGAACTGTCGCACTCCAAGGATGTGGACATCGTCCTGTACCCGGAGGACTTCGAGTTCGACGCCGCCTCCGATGAGGCGATGAAGACCAACAACCAGACCAAGACCATGGTCTCCACGCTGACCAACTGGCTGATCGAGCAGGAAGAACGCGAAGAGGCCCCCAGCGCCTCGCGTCGCCTGCACCTGCACTTCCTGCAGTCCCCGGTCGAGATCGTCGGCGAGGACGGCAAAGTTGCCGGGCTGAAGATGGAACGCAATGAACTGGACGGGACCGGCAACGTGCGCGGCACCGGAGAGTTCACCGAATACCCCGTCCAGGCGGTCTACCGCGCGGTGGGCTACTTCGGTTCGGCCGTGGACGGCATCGAATACGATGGCGCTGCCGGCGTGCTGCCCAACGAAGGCGGCCGCGTCCTGGACGCCCACGGCCAGCATGTGCCGGGCCTGTACGCCACTGGCTGGATCAAGCGCGGTCCGGTGGGCCTGATCGGCCACACCAAGGGCGACGCCCTGGAGACCATCAACCACCTGCTCACCGACCTGGACCAGCTGGCCCAGCCGAGCCAGGACGCACCGATCACTCAGCTGCTGGAGGAACGCGGCGTCGACTTCGCCACCTGGGAAGGCTGGCTGGCCCTGGACCAGCAAGAGAAGCAGCTGGGCAGCGAGGCCGGAACCGTGCCGACCCGCTTCGGCGAGGTTACCCGTGACCGCGTCAAGGTAGTTTCCCGCGAAGAGATGCTGGAGCATGCCCGGGCAAAAAAATTTGCTGAGAGCCTGTAAGCACTACCCCAGGCTCTAGAACCGGCCCCCGCGCCGCGACAGGAACCCCCTGTCGCGGCGCGGGGGCCGTTCTGCAACCGGCAGCCCTTTTCGAGGTGACAAGGCGGTTTTGGAGTGCACCGGTATCGGGGGTCACTGCTTCTTTTCCCAAAGGTCGCTAGACTGAGGCCATGGCTAATGAACAGAGGAAAAAGGCACGGAAGGAAGCGAACCTTGCTGCCGATCTTGAGATGATTTGGCAGGAAGAGTCACCCGAAACCGCGGCGAGCACGAAGTTTGCCGATCAGGTCGACGGGGAACTGGGGACCCGCCCCTCCAAGAACGGCAAGGATTCCTAGATAATCGTTGCGGCGTGCGTATCTTCGCGAACGCCGGAAAACTGCGACCGACACGAGCCAGTCAGGAGCCGCCACCGGGTCCTTGCGGGCTCAACCATGTCCCGAGCGCGGTGCCTCAGAAAGCCAGATCATTCCCTTTGGCGGCCTGGCCGGGACTCGCAACCCGGCCGGCAGCCGGTTCAACCTCACTTAGGTCGCAGGTTCGGATGGCCCAAGGATCACCAGCTGGGCAGGGGCTCTGTTTATGGACATATAGAGGTCCACCGCGCCGACGACGCCGGCACCGAAGGATCCAGGGTTGCAAGGACCACCCACATTTGCGCTCTCGGCAACCAGAAAGGCGGGGTCGGAAGACCCACGACTATCTTCCACCTGGCCCGTTCTGGCATGCTCTGCGGGCTGCATGTGCTCGTGCTGGACAACGCCCCTCCGAGCAACCTCACGGCCGTAGCTGCCGCCGAACCAGTAACCGAGAACCAAAGACGCCCTTGCCGATGACCGGAGAAGCCCCGGAAGACGTTCGCCTACCGGACCGCGCGCGTTGCCATGACCTAAACAGGTTGACAGCACGGGGCAGCGTATCAACCTAACGCTGCCCCGTCCTCGACTCTTCAGCGAAGGGCTCTCTGGCTCCAATACGCCTGCGCCGGAAGCTCTGAGCATTCGGCAATGGAGCACAGAGGTAAGGTGAGGGACATATTCGGAAACCAGGAGACGCGCCCTTCGCTAAAGAGGGCGGGAAATGGTCTCTACCTCGTGTAAGGAGACCCAAATGAAGGAAAACCTATCTAGTCATATTCGTGGCTTTGTTTTCTCCTTCATCAGTTCGCTCGGAACTGTCGTCCTGGCTACGCACTCTTCGCTCCTTGGATATAACTCAAATTCACTCTCCGACAGCCTCTCAACGCTAGTGGTATTCTTCGCCGTTTCCAGCATCTTCGCTGCACTGATAGCTTCTGTCGTCTCGACGGGACTGTTCGTGCTGGGGAGCCGAAAGGGGCGAGTTTCCGGAGGAATTATTGCATCCGTCGCGGGCGTGCTGCTTCTGGGCTTCGTCTTTGCTCTCCTCACGCAGCAGATTCCAGACTATGACGTGACGCTGCTCCTGATCATTGGATGCTGCCTTGGATCACTCACCGGCCCAATTAGTTTCATCGTCGCCCTCCAGCCCCAGCCTGCCCGTGAAAACAGCCTCGATCGGCACTCCTCCTAGAACGTTTTCGCCAAGCGACTACCAGCCCACCCAATGACCTGCTGATTTGGCATTGACCCTCGCGATCAGACTTCTTTGTGCCGGGGGCGATCACCAATAACAAGTTCTGGTCCAAAGCAAGGATGATAGAAACGAAGTTCTCTCAAGTGCTGATGCTTGTCCCATACGACGGTCGTCGTTCACCGGGGCACCGGCTCTACTGATGTGGGTTGCTAGAGGTCTCTATGCTCGCGGCCAAGATGCGCGTCGCGTATACCCCGCCCGCGAGAATGCCCAATGAAGGTGCCTCATACGGACGCCAAAAACGATCGTTCTAAGACCGTCTTGCCTGGCACTCACTATTTCGAGTGACACGCCGCAGAAAGGCGGCCCGAAACCTGTGCCCGAAACCAGCACCAACCGAAACTATCTAAGGATCGTTTTCAGGTGACTTGGTAAAATGAAGTGGGTCATTTTCTTGGAAGGAGTCCGGCCGTGACCGAGAAGTTTGATATTGAGGAACGCTGGCCAGAACTGTTTGCGCAGCTCGATGCTAACCAACGCAATGCCGTTCGGCAGTCACTGGCCGCAGCCTGGCATGAGGGATGGGTCCCGAACCGCGAGGACGTCGAGAACTTGACCGACGAGGCCCGCGGTGCGATCGACCAGACGGAGTATCTGCGGCGTGTCGACGCAGCGGCTGAGCGTCACCGGTCCGGTACGCACACAGTGGCCAAGTGACCGGGTCTGATACCTGGAAGTCGTATTTCTATCCTCCGCCGGATCATGCGCCGATGCGGAATCTGCTTCATTTGGGCGCGCAGCTGAGGTAAGCGCTCTGCCACCGCGGCTAGATGCTCCTGGCATTCGGCCGGTTCGTCAATGATTCTCGGTGGAGGCCGCTGTCGGTGAGAGGCCTCGGACGGCGGTAAGTAAGGGCGCAGTGAATCGGCGGGCACAGCGTTGCCCCATTCGGAAATCACCAGCAGCAGGTCGCAAGGCCGCTGGGAGGTGGCACGGATGGTTGACGTTGCACGGGATCGGGGTGGCGGTTCGGCTACTCATTTTCAATCCTGCCTCGGGTCTTGCGGCCAGCCCCCACCCAGACGATATGCTGAAGGTACCAAGGGAAGAACAATGGCGTTCTCCTTGGTTTTTCCCTGACCGCGGTACACCGCGCGGCCTCACGAGCTGGTGTGCCGAGGCTCCCTGTCAATAGCTGGCCCGCCCGTGGAACAAGCCGCGCGCCGGGCGGAAACCGCCTCAGCCGGCGCGCGCGAGCAGTGGCTCGAGCTGCCCCGCCAATGCCAGCAGATCAGCATCCTGGTGGGCGCTACCCTGCACCGTCATCCCCACCGGCAGTCCGTGCGAGCCCCGGCCGGCGGACAGGGTCACCGACGGCACGCCCAGTATCGTGCCCGGCCCGACATTCCGGGTCATCAGTGGGAACAGGGCAGTCGGCTGGCCGCAGTGGTCCACCACATGGTCCTCGCCCACCCGCTGGGGAAGCGCAGGCATGGTGGGGAAGAACAGGGCGTCGAGGCGTTGGTGCTCCATGAGCCGGGCATACCGCTCTCGCGCCGCTGCCATGGCGAGCCTGGCCTGCTGATAGGAGCGTTGGTCCACCGGCTCGCTGGCATAGCTGTCCAGGATGCCGCGCACGTCGGGGGAGGCCGCCCGGTGAACCACCTCGGCCCACGCCCGGGTTGGGCTCAGGTCCTCGGCCGCCGCCAGGTAGGCGCTAAGCAGCCGCGGGGCCTCCCACCCCACCAGGTCCCACTGGGCCCGGTCGGTCAGGGCAATGATCGGGGACAGGTCCACATCAACGAACTGCACGTGGGGTTCCAAGGACTTTAGCGCCCGCCGCAGCACCCGGGCCACGTCGGGATCGAGGTCCCGGTGGAAAGCGGCGGGCAGTCCCAGGCGCGCACGCGCGACCGGGGCAGGTGCCGGCGGGGTGTTGCTGATCCAGTTGTCCAGCAGGCCCGCCGCCGCCACGGTGGGGGTGTGCACGCCAATGGTGTCGCGGGAGGTGGACAGCCCGATGATCCCGTCAATGGGCCAACGTCCGGTGCTGGGACGAAACCCGACCACCCCGCAGGAGGAGGCCGGGATGGAAATTGAGCCGCCGGTGTCCGTACCCAGGGAAATGCGCACGGTCCCGGCGGCCACGGCCGCGGCGCTGCCGCCACTGGATCCGCCCGCGGTGCGCTGCCGATCATAAGGGCTGCGCACCGGCCCGTAGACGGCGTTGTTGCTGGTGATTCCGAACGCCAGCTCATGCATGTTCGTCAGACCGTGCACCCGACCTCCATGCTGGCGCAGGATGGAAACCACCAGTGCATCGGCCGGAGCCCGGTATCCGCCATAGACGGGGCTGGCCGCGTTCGTCGGAAGGCCCTGCACCTGGATATTGGCCTTGACGGCAAAGTTAAACTCGCCCTCACCCGCGATGGGGGCATTGTCGTGCGGTGGACCGGCGTCGGTGTCCGGCAGATCCTCCAGATGCGTCCAGATCCCGTCCTGCCCGTGATGGTCCGTCATTGACTTTCCTGGTCCCTTCGAACAATGCGCGGCGCGGTGCTCCCATCCGTGCCGATTACCCCGAGCCTAGGGCAGAAGCCGCTCACCGGCCAGCGTTCAGGGCAGCAGGGCCGTGTTGGCCGAGGATGTGCCGAAGCACGCGGTCAGGGTGGCATGACGTGGTGGACAAATCCGGGTAAAGTGGAAGACGTACGACGTTGATCCGGCCATCACCGGGGAGTCCTTGGAAGAACAGCCCGGTTCCGGGCCTAGTAGAACCGAGCGGGACCAGCCCGTGACAGCTGAAGACAAGCGGTTTGTCCGCCGGCCCCCACGCGGTGCCGGATGGGGGAACAAGCGGGGTGGTACCGCGGCCACAGGTCGTCCTCGCAGTGGATGTTTCCGAACCTACGCTTGTAAGGATGGCCGCCTACGATGAGCTTCTACCCGAAGGTCACTACCGATCCCTCCGGTTCCACCCCGGCATCTCCGCGCTTCCCCGAGATCGAAAAACGAGTCCTCGAGTACTGGAAGCGGGACAACACCTTCCAGGCCTCCATTGACCAGCGCGAAGACAACGAATTCGTCTTCTACGACGGCCCGCCGTTCGCCAACGGCCTGCCGCACTACGGCCACCTGCTCACCGGCTACGTCAAGGACCTGGTCGCCCGCTACCAGACCCAGCGCGGACACCGTGTGGAACGCCGTTTCGGCTGGGACACCCACGGGCTGCCGGCCGAGCTGGAGGCCATGAAGCAGCTGGGGATGGCCGATAAGAAGCACATCCTGGAGATGGGCATCGACAAGTTCAACGACGCCTGCCGCAGCTCAGTGATGAAGTACGCCGACGAGTGGGAGGAGTACGTCACCCGCCAGGCGCGCTGGGTCGACTTTGAAAACGACTACAAGACCCTGAACGTCGAATACATGGAATCGGTGATCTGGGCGTTCAAGCAGCTCTCCGACAAGGGGCTGACCTACCAGGGCTTCCGCGTGCTGCCGTACTGCTGGAAGGACGAGACCCCGCTGTCCAACCACGAACTGCGCATGGACGACGACGTCTACAAGAACGTCCAGGACCAGACCGTGACCGTCACCTTCCCAATCCTGGAGGGCGAGCTGCCGGTCTCCCGCCACCTGGTCGGCGTGCAGGCCCTGGCCTGGACCACCACCCCCTGGACCCTGCCCACCAACGAGGCGCTGGCCGTGCACCCGGACGTGGAATACGTGGTCGTGCCCGCCGGGGAAGCCGGTGTGAAGGCCTCGGCCGCCAGCGGCAGCTTCCTGCTGGCCCGCGACCTGCTCGGCTCCTACGCCAAGGACCTGGGCTACGCCGACGCCAAGCAGGCCGCAGCCGCCATCACCGCCAGTTACCAGGGCCGCGAACTGGCCGGGCTGCGCTACGAACCGCTGTGGGACACCTACACCGACACCGAGAAGTACGGCACCGAAAACGCCTGGCAGATCGTCACCGCCGACTACGTGACCACCTCGGACGGCACCGGCCTGGTGCACCAGGCCCCGGCCTACGGCGAAGATGACCAAAAGGTCTGCGAGGAAAACGGGATCCCGGTGATCCTCTCGGTCGATGAGGGCGCCAAGTTCCTGCCGGTGTTCGCCGGCGGGCCGCTGAACGACATCGTCGGGGTGCAGGTCTTTGACGCGAACAAGACCATCACCAAACTCCTCAAGGACGACGCCCGACTGGTCAAGCAGGCCTCCTACGAGCACTCCTACCCGCACTGCTGGCGCTGCCGCCACCCGCTGATCTACCGTGCGATCTCCTCCTGGTATGTGGAGGTCACCCAGATCAAGGACCGGATGCTGGAGCTGAACGAGCAGATCAACTGGATCCCGGAGAACGTCAAGCACGGCCAGTTCGGCAAGTGGCTGGAAAACGCCCGCGACTGGTCGATCTCCCGCAACCGCTTCTGGGGATCCCCGATCCCGGTGTGGGAGTGCGACGGGGTGGAGTGCACGCACCGCGAGGTGTTCGGCTCCCTGCAGGAGCTGAAGGACTTCTTCGGCCGGCTGCCGGTGAACCATGAGGGCGAGCCGGACCTGCACCGCCCCTTCATCGACGAGCTGACCAAGGCCCACGCGGGCTGCGCGGCCGGGGGCACGCTGCGCCGCGTCGAGGACGTGCTGGACGTCTGGTTCGACTCCGGTTCAATGCCCTACGCCCAGGTGCACTACCCGTTTGAGAACCGTGAATGGTTCGACACCGGCCACCACCCGGCGGACTTCATCGTGGAGTACATCGGGCAGACCCGCGGCTGGTTCTACACCCTGCACATCCTGTCCACCGCCCTGTTCGACCGCCCGGCGTTCACCAACGTGATCTCCCACGGCATTGTGCTCGGCTCCGACGGGCAGAAGATGAGCAAGTCGCTGCGCAACTACCCGGATGTCACCGAGGTGCTGGACCGCGACGGCTCGGATGCGATGCGCTGGTTCCTGATGGCCAGCCCGATCCTGCGCGGCGGCAACCTGGTGGTCACCGAGCAGGGCATCCGCGAAGGGGTGCGCCAGGTGCTGCTGCCGCTGTGGAACGTGTGGCACTTCTTCAACCTGTACACCAACGCCGCGAACAACGGCGCCGGGTACGAGGCGAAGATCTCCCACGATTCACCGGACCCGCTGGACCAGTACATGATCGCCGCCACCGGCCAGCTGGTGCGCGAGGTGACCACCGCGTTGGATGAGTACGAGGTCTCCGACGCCACCGACGCCGTGCGCCAGTACATGGACACCCTGACCAACTGGTATGTGCGCCGCTCCCGCCAGCGCTTCTTCGACGAGGACACCCACGCCTTTGACACGCTGTACACGGCGCTGGAGACCCTGGTGAAGGTCGCCGCCCCGCTGCTGCCGCTGGCCTGCGAGGAAATCTACCGCGGGCTGACCGGGCAGCGTTCGGTGCACCTGACCGACTGGCCGGACGCCGAGCAGTTCCCGGCGGATGCCGCGCTGCTGGAAACCATGGACACCACCCGCAAGATCTGCTCGGTGGGCTCCTCGCTGCGCAAGGCCAAGAACCTGCGTGTGCGCCTGCCACTGGCCGAACTGAAGGTCGTGCTCAGTGACGCCGCCCGCCTGGAAGGCACCTACGCCTCGATCATCAAGGATGAGCTGAACCTGAAGCAGGTCACCCTGATCGACGCGGCCGGGGTGGACGCGGCCAGCTACGGGATCAGCCAGCAGCTGGTGGTCAACGCGCGCGCCGCCGGCCCGCGCCTGGGCAAGAACGTGCAGCAGGCCATCAAGGGCGCCAAGTCCGGTGACTGGTCCGTGGCCGACGGTGTGGTCACCGCCGGCGGGCTGGAACTGGTGGAGGGTGAGTACACCCTGGACACCGTGGTGAACGCGGAGGCGGACATCGCCGCAGCGGTCATCGATGGCGGCTTCCTGGTGCTGGACACCGAGGTCACCGAGGAGCTGGCCGCCGAGGGCATCGCCCGCGACATGGTCCGCAGCATCCAGGCCGCCCGCAAGGACGCGGATCTGCAGGTCTCGGACCGGATCCGCACCACCATCAGCGCGAACGAAACCGTGATTGCGGCCCTGGAGGCGAACCGGGAACTGATCAGCGGCGAGACGCTGACCGTTGACCTGGTCCTGCAGGCCAACGGTGCCGCCAAGGAACCCCAGGTGAAGGTCGAGGTCAGCGCGTGAGCGAACTGGAACGGGTGTACGCCGAACTGCTGGCGCGCGCCCCGGAGAACAAGATTGAGCCGCGCATGGCCCCGATGTTCCGGGCCATGGAGGTGCTGGGCGAGCCGAACAAGGCCTGCCCGGTCATCCACATCACCGGCACCAACGGCAAGACCTCCACGGCGCGGATGATCGAGTCGCTGCTGCGCGCGCATGACCTGCGCACCGGGCGCTACTCCTCCCCGCACCTGGTCTCGGTCACCGAGCGGATCAGCATCGACGGGGAACCGGTCGATGATGAGACCTTCGTGCGGATCTGGGACGAGATTGCCCCCTACCTGGACCTGGTGGACTCGGAGCTGCAGGCCAACGGGGAAAACCGGCTGACCTACTTTGAGGCCGTGACGATCCTGGGATTTGCGATCTTCGCCGACGCCCCGGTGGACGTGCTGGTGCTGGAGGTAGGCCTGGGCGGCATCACCGATGCCACCAATGTCGCCGACGGCGACGTCTCGGTGATCACCCCGATCTCCCTAGACCACACCGACCTGCTGGGCGACACCACCGAGCTGATCGCCGAGGAGAAGGTGGGGATCCTCAAGCCCGGCGGCTACCTGGTCACCGCGGTGCAGCCGGTCGACGCGGCCGATGTGCTGCTGCGCCAGGCCCGGGAGCTTGAGGTGCCGTTCGCCTTTGAGACCCTGGACTTCAAGCTGCTGGAGCGCAAGGTCGCCGTGGGCGGTCAGATGCTGGACATCCAGGGCCAGGCCGCGCGCTACGACGAGCTGTTCCTCCCACTTTACGGTGCCCACCAGGCGCAGAACGCCACCGTCGCGCTGGCCGCGGTGGAGGCCTTCCTGGGTGGGGGAGCCAAGGAGCTGAACGTGGAACTCATCCGCCAGGGCTTCGCCGAGGTGACCAGCCCCGGACGCCTGGAGATCGTGCGCACCGCGCCGACCGTGCTGGTGGACGCCGGGCACAACCCGGACGGGGTCCAGGCAGCGGCCACCGCGGTGAAGGAATCCTTCGGGTTCAGCCGCCTGGTGCTGATGGTCGGGATCCTGCAGGAGAAGGACGCCGCCGGGATGCTCTACCAGATGCGCGAGGAATACGGGGAACTGGTTGAGGATCTGTGCCTGACCCAGTCCTCCTCCCCGCGGGCCATCCCCGCCGGGGAACTGGCGAACCTGGCCCTGGAGGCCGGCTGGCCCGAAGAGGACCTGCACGTGACCGAGGACCTGGAAGACGCCATCGAATGGTGCGTGGGCCGGGCCGAGGCCGGCAACGACCTGGCCGGCGGCGTGCTGGTCACCGGGTCGATTACGCTGGTTGGCGAGATTTCACTGTTGTTGAAGGGACGTGAGTAGCACTCATGGCACGTCTGACCAAGGCCCAGCGCGAATGGCGCCCGGGCATGCGCAAGAAGCCGCGCTCGCTGAAAATCATGTTGGCCTCCTCGGTGCTGTCCCTGGAGGCGTTCGTGGCGCTGTTCTTCACCCTGGCCACCCTGGGGCTGAAGCGCTCTGAGGTTGCCCCGGGGCTCATCTTGGGCGGGGGAGCGGTGATGATCGCGCTGTGCATCATCACCTGCGCCTTCCTGCGCAAGCCGTTCGGAATCGTCATGGGCTGGATCATCCAGCTGATGTTCATCCTGTGCGGTTTCGTGCTGGCCGACATGTTCTACATCGGCGCCGCGTTCGCCGCCTGCTGGTGGTATGCCCTGTACAAGGGTGGGCAGATGGACGTGGAGAACAAGCGCCGGGAAGCCGAGCAGGCCGAATGGGAACGCAACAACCCACCGGTAGAATCCTAGATAAGTATCAATTTCGTCGAAGACAAGAGGTATTTACATGTCTGACCGCACCCTGATCCTGGTCAAGCCCGATGGCGTCAAGCGTGGGCTGACCGGACAGATCCTGGCCCGCATCGAAGCCAAGGGCTACACCATCGCCAAGCTGCAGCAGCTGCAGGCCAACCGCGAGATGCTGGCCGCGCACTACGCCGAGCACGAGGGCAAGCCGTTCTACGAGCCGCTGGTGGAGTTCATGCTCTCCGGGCCGGTCGTGGCGATCGTGGCCGAGGGCCACGGTGTGATCCCGGGCTTCCGTTCGCTGGCCGGCGCCACCGACCCGACCACCGCCGCCCCGGGCACCATCCGCGGCGACTTCGGCCGCGACTGGGGCGTGAAGGTGCAGCAGAACCTGGTGCACGGCTCGGACTCGCCCGAATCCGCCGAGCGTGAGATCGGCATCTGGTTCGGCAACTAACCATCACGGACTAACTCGGCGAAGCTCCGCCGTCGATCGCGCCCGGGTGCTGCCTCCCATTGGAGGCAGCACCCGGGCGTTTTGCGTTCCCGCGGCGCTCACGCCGGCAAGGGCCCGTCCCGGATACAAACAAGCCCCAGGAGCCCACGGCGCATGCCGCAGCCCCTGGGGCTTGATTCGGGTGGTTCGTGCTCTAGAGCCAGCCGCCGAGCGTGTCGTTGGTGCGGCCCGCGTTCTGCAGGTAGCCGCTCGCGGGCTCATCCAACCAGCCGCTGTCCGCGCTTCCGCCCGTGGCCGCCGCTGAGGCGGCAAACCCGTTCTCGGTCAGCAGCTGACCGCCGCCGCCTTCGCCCGCGGGATGGACGGCGCGTGAATCACGGGCCGCGGCGGTAAGGGTTCTGGGATTTTCTGGCCCTTCTGAGGAACTGACGTTCAGCATGAGGCTACCTTCCTGCCTTCGCATCCAACTTTCGAAGGCACATGAGTTTCGCTGTGACCCGGATCTTGTCCTGGCTGCCCGCGGGTGCCGGCGGCGAGAGCACGAGAAGCCGAAGACGAAGTCACAATTTTAACTTAATTCACATTAAACACACTTGAGGTTCACCCGGTCAACGCCGCTGCCCTTGATGACGCCTTGCGGTGTTGCGACCTACTGCTCCGTGTCTGGACGTTGGGCCTTGTCGGAGCGTTCTTCCGAGTTGGCGATGATCTCATCTGCCATCTCGTCCACGTCCTGCTTGACCTCGTCGACCTTCTCCTTCTTCTTCAGCTTTTCCAAAGCCTTGTCCTCGGCACGGATCTCGGCCTCGATCTTGATCTGCGCCTTGGCGGCGGCGACTGCGTCCATGTTCTCGCGCTCGGTCCACACCTTGATGATGCCCCAGGCCACGGCGGAGAGCGGGACTGCCAGCACGGCGCCGACGATTCCGCCCAGCACGGTCCCGGCGGTCAGGGCCATCAAGATCACCAGGGCATGCAGGTTCAGCGCCTGGGCCATGACCACCGGCTGCAGGAAGTTGCCCTCCAGCTGGTTCACGATGATCACCGCGGCAAGCACCACCAGGGCAACCAGCGGGCCGCTGGTGACCAGGCCGACCAGGGTGGCCAGGATGCCGGCCACGGTTGCGCCGACCATGGGGATGAACGCGCCAAGGAAGACCACCACGCCCAGCGGCAGGGCCAGCGGCACCTGCAGCACCAGCAGGGTGGCGGTCACGCCGATGGCATCCACGGCTGCGATGATCGCGGTGCCGCGGATGTAGCCGCCGAAGGTGTGCAGCGCCCGATCACCGGAGGTGATCCACTTGTGGCGGTAGTGCTTCGGGGTCCAGGAAATGAAGAACGCCCAGATCCGGTCCCCGTCCTTGAGGAAGAAGAACAGGATGACCATCAGCAGGATGCTGCCGGTGACAAAGCTGCCGGCGGCAGTGATGGTGTTCAGGGCTCCGGCGCCGAACTGGGAGCTGGTGATGAACGAGGTGACGGTGTCCACCGCCTCATCGATCTGGCCCTGGTCCACCGTGAACGGCATGTCCCCGATGAACCGCTGCACCAGGTCGTTGAGCTGGTTAAAGCCCTCCGCGGCCTGGTTGACCAGGGTGTTCCATTCGCGCATGACCGAGAAGACCAGGCCGGTGCCGATCCCGCCAAGAACCAGCAGCGACCCGAGGAAGACGACCCAGGCGGACAGCATCGGGGACAGGTGCTTGCGCAGCTTGGTGACCAGCGGCCACAGGGCGCAGGAGAGGATCAGCGCGATCAGCGTCGGGATCACGATCATGGTCAGGCGCAGCATGCCAATGATGACGAAGCCGGCAACCAGTCCCACAATCAGGATCTGCAGGCAGCGGATCCCCAACCGGCCGAGCATGTCGGTCCACAATCCCTGAACCGTGAACTCCGGCCGCTCACGAACCGGTGCTTCTGCCGCGACCACCACTTGCTGTGTCGGTGGCCTGTTTTTTGAGGATGCAGCCTTGCGGAAGAACGCCATTCTTGCTCCTACGTCAGGGGGATTGATCAATTAAACAATAGGCTAGCGGTCGCCGAAGCGCGCGAGACACGTCCAAAAGGATGAGTTAATTCAACTGTCCGTCACTGCCTGGTTCCCGCCCCCAGCGGGTTGCTGCCAGCCCGGCAGCGGGGGAGGCGGGGTACTCGCTGGCCAGCAGGCCCATCAGGATCCGGTCGTGGAACCGGCCATCATGAAAAACGGCGGCCCGTTGGCGGCCCTCGGGGCGAAAACCCAGCCTGGTGTAGGTGCGTTGGGCGCGCTGGTTGTACTCGTACACCCCCAGGTGGATGCGGTTCAGCCCCAGCTGGTGGAAGCCATGGCACAGCATCAGTGCGGTGGCCTGCGCCCCCAGGCCCTGTCCCCGGAAATCCGGGCCGAGGATGATCGCGAACTCGGCCGCCCGGGCCGGGGTGTTCCCGCCGTGGAGCGTCGCGTGCCCGATCAGCGGCCCGCCGACCAGCTCAATGCTGAAACCGGCTTCGCGGGAAGTCGGCCGGTTCTGGCTCCACGTCTGCCAAACCCGGTAAAGGCCCTTCATCGGCTGGGGCAGCACCAGGTTCGTCTGGTGCACCATGGTTGCCGGGTCATTCCACCAGCACGACAACGGCTGCAGGTCCTCCGCACGCAGTTCGCGCAGACGAACCCGGTCAGGCCTCGCGCCGGTTGCCGCGGCGCCGAAGTCTGCGGCGGGTCTAGCCAAAGTACTCGTCGGCCAGCTGACTGAGCAGGATCTTGTCGTGGAATTCGCCGTTGTGGAACCCGGCCTGCCGTGCCCGGCCCTCCTCACGGAAACCCGCCTTGGTGAAGGTGCGCAGCGCCCGCTCGTTGTACTCCCAGATGCCCAACCCGATGCGGTTCAGGCCCATTTCGCGGAACCCGAAATCCACGATCATCTTGGTCGCCTCGGTGCCGTAGCCCTGGCCCACATAGGAGCCCCCGATCATCATCATCAGCTCGGCCGAGCGGGCCGAGGCGTGGTAGTTGTACAGCGCAGTGTGCCCCACCAGCGTGTCGTCGGGCAGGGTGATGCACAAGCCGATGCCGTCCTTCGTGCCCCGGTTCTGACTCCAGTCCCGGAAGATCTCCGCGGCCTCGGTGCGCGGGTGGGGCAGGACAATGTTGCCCTGCAGCGCCATGAATTCCGGGCTGTTCCACCAGCCGGCAAGGACTGGCAGGTCTTCTTCCTGAAGCTCGCGCAGCCTGATGGTGTCGGAGACCAACAGGTTGATGCCGTAATCCTGGGCTGTTTCCGTATTCCAATTGTCATGGGCCATGACTCAAACTTAGTCGGTTTTTCTCCCGGTGTGCCAGATGGGTCACTTTTGCCATGGTTTACGCTGGGTGGCCCACCGCCACGAGTGGGCGGGATTGCGGTGCAGCGGCCGGACGCGGTGCGGGCGACACGCCCGGGCAGGCCCTGCGCTAGAGCCCCTGGGCCACGTTGGCGCGGGCCCGCGTCCGGCGGATGAGTCCATCCACCGTCCAGGCCAGCGCGGCCCCGGCCATATAGGCGAACAGGTCCAGCACCGCGAAGCTGGTGCCCAACACCAGGCGCAGGATGGGCAGTGACTGGGCCAGCTGCAGGGGCAGGGGAGTCAGCTGCAGCAGTTCTACCGCCACGCACCACCCCAGGGAACCCAGGAACAGGTGCAGCCGGGCCGCGCGTGGGAAGAGGAAACCGAGCAGCACATACAGCAGCGTGGCGTAGAGCAGACCCCCAGCCAGGTCGGCGGCCAGCCCCAAGGGTAGGAAGCGGGCAAAAAGGCCGATGGGGACCACCAGCAGTGCGGTGATCCCCATCCACGCCCGACGCGTTAGCACCATGCGGCGCATCAGCAGGCTTCCGTCGTGCCCTAGCCGAAGAAGGCGTTCGGGAAGCGCAGGACCACGGTCGCGGCGACGACCAGCAGCAGGACCACGGTAATCACCCACGACCACTCGGCGAAGAACTTCTTCACGCCCGCCCCGGCCGGGATCACCCCGTGGATGACGTTGCGAGCGGTGGTGTGCACGAACAGCGGGATCACCATGGCCCAAACGACCATGCAGTACAGGCACAGCGCGCTGATGTCATACAGCGCCTGGGACCACAGCCAGATGATGAACACCATCGCCAGGGTGACGCCGATCTGGAACCCCACCCAGTACCAACGGGCAAAGCGGGCCCCGGCCAGCAAGGCCATGCCCACGGTGATCACGATCGCGAATCCCACGATGCCCAGCAGCGGGTTCGGGAAGCCCAGCAGTTCGGCCTGCCAGGACTTCATGACCGTGCCGCAGGAAATCCAGGGGTTGATGTCGCAGCTGGTGACGTAGTCCGGGTTCTTGTACAGGGCCAGCCGATCCAGCACCAGTACACCGGAGGCGATCCAGGCGATCACGCCGGTCACCACGGTAAAGATTCCAAAACCGCGATCCTTGGCCCACCGGGGCAACACGCCCGGTGTCGGGGGATTCTCTACAGCTGAATTCATGTTCTGCCTAGTCCGTTTGCTCATTGGAATGCGCGGTTTTGCGCATTGGTTATTCCAATCCTAAAAGCACTTACTGTGTGCTCCCATAGCGAAGATCATCCGCCATGCGGCTAAATGTGAGAGAATGTTGGTGGTTGTTCGTGGATCCACAGTCTGCTTTCAACCCAACGAGAGACTTTGAACGACAGATCGTCAGGCGATGCATCGCTCCGGTTGAGTGCCCAAGAAAGTGCGCCTCCCGGGGGAATACCGCGGATCGAAGGGCCGTATAGGAAAACGGCCGGTTCTGAAGCACACCCGTTGACCGTGTCCAGTTTCCACGGTGCAATACGTTGCATCGCGAAAATCGGTGAGACGGACCTACAGAGGACTTTGATGCCCGACAGGCCAGAAACGTGGCCGACCGCATGGCATAAATGAATAGAGTTTCAGCTGCTGCGCTGTCTGTGGAAGCGCCGGCGCTGGAATGTTTTAGAGGAGTACGCGAACCTGATGAGCGCATCAAAAGAACGCAAGAGTGGTTCCGGAGGAAATAAGCGTGGCAACCGTTCGACTCGTGCCCGGCGCACGACCGTAGCCACCACCCCGGCCCGCCCGCTGCGCCAGGCAATGACCCTGGCCGAACTGAACGCGGCCGCCGGTGTGGAACCCACCGGCACCCGCATGCGGGTCACCCGCCGCACCCCGGTCTCCACCCCGGACACCGCACGTATGAATCGCCAGGCCGAACGCCGCCAGCGCGCCACCCAGGCCGACGCCGAGGCCAGCGCCAACGAGACCAGCACGGATAAGGCCAGCGCGGCCCAGGGCGGCCAGGACACCGACCGCAAGCAGGCCCCGGCCGAGTCCCGCCCGCCCAAGACCTCCAAGGCGCCCCGCCAGCAGGAACCGACCGAGGCCACCGAGGCAGTTGCCGAATCCACCGGGGCGACCGAAACCACCGAAACCGATGCCGCCGCTGAAGCCAGCGAAAGCGGCGCAGCGAAGGAAAACGAGGACCACACCGGCGCCCTGCTCGCGCAGCACGGCAGCACCATGATGATCAATCCCTTCGCCGTGCCCGAGGCGGCCCACACGGTCGTACGCCACGCCATCCCCAAGACCAAGCAGCAGGCCGAAGCCGAACAGCGCGGGGAGGAACACCACGACGAGGACGCCGATGAGGTCACCTCACGCCGTCGGCGTCGCCGCCGTCGCGGGGAAGTGGATCTGGAACTGGATGGCGGTTCGCAGGATGACCCGCCGAACACCGTCACCCGGGTACGTGCCCCGCGCGCAAGCCTGGACACCCCGGTCTCCAACAAGGTCACCTCGGTGCGCGGTTCCACCCGTCTGGAAGCCAAGCGCCAGCGCCGCCGCGAATCGCGGGAAACCGGTCGCCGCCGTCAGGTAATCACCGAGGCCGAGTTCCTGGCTCGCCGCGAGTCGGTGGAACGCCAGATGATCGTGCGCCAGCGCGAGGACCGCATCCAGATCGGTGTTCTGGAGGACGGGGTGCTGGCCGAGCACTTCGTGTCCAAGACCCAGCAGGATTCCCTGATCGGCAACGTGTACCTGGGGAAGGTCCAGAACGTGCTGCCCTCCATGGAGGCCGCGTTCGTGGATATCGGGCGCGGACGCAACGCCGTGCTGTACGCCGGCGAAGTCAACTGGGACGTCGCAGCCCTGGAGGGCCAGCCGCGGCGCATCGAAAACGCGCTGAAGGCCGGCGACTCGGTGCTGGTGCAGGTGACCAAGGACCCGGTGGGCCACAAGGGTGCCCGCCTGACCAGCCAGGTCTCCCTGCCCGGACGCTACCTGGTGTACGTTCCCGGCGGTTCAATGACCGGCATCTCCCGCAAGCTGCCGGATGTGGAGCGCCAGCGGCTGAAGAAGATCCTGAAGGACCACCTGCCGGAGAACGCGGGCGTCATCGTGCGCACCGCCGCCGAGGGTGCCAGCGAGGAAGAGTTGATGAATGACATCAACCGCCTGCGCGCCCAGTGGGAGGGCATCGAGGAACAGTCCAAGTCGAACAAGACCCTCGCCCCAGAACTGCTGCACTCCGAACCGGACTTGACCATCAAGGTCGTGCGCGATGTGTTCAACGAGGACTTCACCAAGCTGATCGTCTCCGGCACCCAGGCCTGGGACACCATCGAGGCCTACGTGATGTACGTGGCCCCGGACCTGATGGGCCGCCTGGAGCAGTGGAAGAACGAAGAGGACATCTTCGCCCACTACCGCATCGACGAGCAGATCAACAAGGCGCTGGATCGCAAGGTGTTCCTGCCCTCCGGCGGTTCGCTGGTCATCGACCGCACCGAGGCGATGACCGTGGTGGACGTGAACACCGGCAAGTTCACCGGCTCGGGCGGCAACCTCGAGGAAACCGTCACCAAGAACAACCTGGAGGCGGCCGAGGAGGTCGTGCGCCAGCTGCGCCTGCGCGACATCGGCGGCATCATCGTCATCGACTTCATCGACATGGTGCTGGAGGCCAACCGGGACCTGGTCCTGCGCCGGCTGATCGAGTGCCTGGGCCGCGACCGCACCAAGCACCAGGTCGCCGAGGTCACCAGCCTGGGTCTGGTGCAGATGACCCGCAAGCGCATGGGCACCGGCCTGTTGGAAGTCTTCGGGGAGGCCTGCGAGGTCTGCGCCGGACGCGGGGTGATCACCCACGAGGAGCCGGTGGAGCACCGCAAGAGCTACAACTCGCACGGTGAATCGCACGCCAAGAAGAACCAGGAATCCAAGTCCAGCCGTTCCCGGCGCCGTCGCGGTGGCTCCAGCGGCCAGGAGGAAACCAAGCCCACCGAGCAGCGGGCCACCCAAGAAACCGAGAGCGACGAGAAGAGCGAGGCCGCACGCAGCGCCCTGGCCAGCATCGCCGCCGCCTCGCACCTGACCGAGGCCGAGGAAGCGGAAGCCAAGCAGGAATCCGGCAAGGACCAGGCTCCGGTGAGCCTGGAGCAGCTGGAAGCCGCCCTGCCGGGCCAGGACCGGGATGAGGAGACCGGCGAGCAGAAGCCGCGCAAGCAGCGTCGCCGCCCGCGTTCGCGGTCCCGCAACGGCCAGGGCGCCGAGACCGCCGAGCAGCACTCCGGCGAGGAGGCTGCCGGTGCACCGCAGCAGGAGGCCGGGCAGGGCGATCAGCGCGCCGCCGGGCAGCAGACCGAGCAGGCTCCGGCCCAGGCCGCGCCCGAGCGCGCCGAGTCCGGCGAGGACAAGCGCCCGGCACGCACCAAGCGCGGTTCGCGCCGTGCCGGCAGCCCCGCCGGGTCCGCCAGCGGTGCGGTCAGTGAGCAGCCGCTGCTGACCGGGCTGGCCCTGCCGGCCGACACCATTGAAGCGCCGGCCCAGGCCGCCGCGCAGTCCGCTGCCGCACAGCAGCCGGTTGTGCAGTCGTCCGCGCCGGCCGCCCCACAGAGTTCCACGAAGCCAAAGCGCCGCAGCCGCCGGGCCACCTCGGCCCAGGGGGATGCGAACGCGGAGGTTGTCGTGAGCGAAGTAGCCACTGCCCAGGGCAACCGGGTGCAGATGGATACGTCCAGTAAGCCAAGCGAAACTCCCGCCGAGCCGGCCGCCAAGCCGGTCATGCTCGGGGTCGGGGTTCCGGTACGCGAACTGAAATGATGATCCTGATCACGCAGGGCGCGCCGGGGCGGGTTTTCATTTGCCCCGGCACGCTTTCCTAGCGTAATCTGGTTCATCGGTGCTAAACGCCAAGATCACGGTTTTGTCCGCTCGGCGTCACGGCACAAGCGCATGAGATCCCCAGGTCGTTCCGCTGTATAAGGAATACGGGTTGATTTCTGCGCCGTAAGACAATGAAACGTCGAGTAGAAGTGAGTACCCACGTGGTGTACGCAATTGTCCGCGCTGGCGGCCACCAGGAAAAGGTTTCCGTTGGAGACCTCATTACCGTTGACCGTCTTCAGGCTGCCGAAGGCAGCTCCATTGAGCTTCCGGCCCTGCTGCTGGTGGATGGCGAGAAGGTAACTTCCGCTGCTGCCGATCTGGCCAAGGTCAAGGTCACCGCCGAGGTCGTTGAGAACCTCCGCGGCCCCAAGATCGTCATCCAGAAGTACAAGAACAAGACCGGTTACAAGAAGCGCCAGGGCTTCCGTGCCGCCTTGACCAAGGTCAAGGTCACCTCGATCGCCTAATTTCTGGCGTATCGTAGAGATCAAGAAAATTTGTAGCGAAAGAGGTTTAAGCTATGGCAAGTAAGAAAGGTGCGAGCTCGACCAAGAATGGTCGCGACTCCAACCCGCAGTTCCTGGGTGTAAAGCGCTTCGGCGGCCAGGAAGTCAACGCCGGCGAGATCATCGTGCGCCAGCGTGGCACCCACTTCCACCCGGGCAACGGTGTGGGACGTGGCAAGGACGACACCCTGTTCGCCCTGACCGCCGGTGCGGTTGAGTTCGGCACCCGTCGTGGTCGCCGCGTGGTGAACATCGTTTCTGCCGCCTAGTTCTAGGCACCAGGCAAAACTTTTTAGTACGCCAAGGGGTGGGTCGGATTACCGGCCCACCCCTTGCGTGCGTTTCGCTAAACTTAATGGCGAGTGTCTTTTGCACCGCCAGAACCAAGGAGAAGAACCCCCGTGGCTTCATTCGTTGACCGCGTCACCCTGCATGCCACCGCCGGAAACGGCGGGCATGGGTGCGTGTCCATCCGACGCGAGAAATTCAAGCCCCTCGGCGGCCCCGACGGCGGCAACGGAGGCAACGGCGGCGACATCATCCTCGAAGTCTCCCCACAGGTCACCACGCTGCTGGACTACCACCACCTGCCGCACCGCAAGGCCAGCAACGGCGAACCCGGCAAGGGCGGGCTGCGCCCGGGCAAGCAGGGCGTGGACCTGGTGCTGCCGGTCCCGGCCGGCACCGTGGTGAAGAACCGTGCCGGGGACATCCTGGCCGACCTGATCAACCCGGGGGACCGCTACCTGGCGGCCGCCGGCGGGCAGGGCGGGCTGGGCAACGCCGCCATCGCCTCGGACAAGCGCAAGGCCCCGGGCTTCGCGCTGCTGGGCATCCCCGGCCAGGAGCAGGACGTGGTCCTGGAGCTGAAGTCCGTGGCGGACATCGCCCTGGTCGGCTACCCCTCGGCCGGCAAGTCCTCGCTGATCGCCGCGCTGTCCGCGGCGCGTCCGAAGATCGCCGACTACCCGTTCACCACCCTGGTGCCGAACCTGGGCGTGGTGCAGGCCGGGGAAGTGCGCTACACCGTGGCCGACGTGCCCGGGCTGATCCCCGGCGCCTCCGAGGGCAAGGGGCTGGGTCACGAGTTCCTGCGCCACGTTGAGCGCTGCGCCGCGATCGTGCACGTGCTGGACTGCGCGTCCCTGGAATCCGAGCGCGACCCGATTACCGACCTGGAGGTCATCGAGGCCGAACTGGCCGCCTACGAGGTCGACTCCTCCTACGCCGGGACCGACGGGACCATCATTCCGCTCAGCGAACGCCCCAAGCTGGTGGCGCTGAACAAGGTCGACATGCCCGACGGGCAGGACATGGCCGAATTCGTGCGCCCCGAACTGGAAAAGCGCGGCTACCGGGTGTTCGAGGTCTCGGCCCTGTCGCGTAACGGATTGCGCGAACTGTCCTTCGCCATGGCTGAATTGGTGGAGCAGGAGCGCGCCAAGCTGGAGCACGCCGCCCCCGTGGTGGAGGTGCCGGTGGTTCGCCCGCGCTCGGTGAACCGCCAGGAATTCACGATCCGCCGCGAGGAGCAGAACCTGGAACCGCTGTGGCGGGTCATCGGGGAGAAGCCCGAACGCTGGATCCTGCAGACCGACTTCTCCAACGACGAGGCCGTGGGCTACCTGGCCGACCGGCTGAACCGGCTGGGCGTGGAGGACGCACTGTTCAAGTCCGGGGCCCGCCCCGGGGACGCGGTGGTCATCGGCGCCGAGGACAACGCGGTCGTCTTTGACTGGGAGCCGACCATGGCCGCCGGGGCCGAGCTGCTGGGCGGTTCGCGCCGCGGCGAGGACGTGCGGCTGGAAGACCGCAGCCGTCCGACCCGCGAACAGAAGCGCGCCGAGCACGAGGAACGCAAGGCCGCCAAGGCCGCGGCCCGCGCCGAACTGGAAGCCGAGCGCAAGGCCGGGATCTGGACCGAAAGCGTGCAGGGCAAGAACGCCCGGCGCGCCGCGGCCGAGACCGGGCAGACCGAGGAAGACTAGCACCGGCCCGCCACGGGCCGCAGGAACCAGGCAGGGGAAGAACCACCTTCATGAGCGTACGTGCCACCAAGACGCTGTCGGCCATCACCTCCCGCCACCAGCTGCCGCAGGCGCAGCGGCTGGTGGTCAAGGTCGGCTCCTCCTCGCTGACCACGGTGGACGGCGGGATCTCGCACGAACGGCTCTCCGCCTTGGTGGACGCGCTGGCCGCCACCGTGAAGGCCGGCACCGAGGTGGTGCTGGTTTCCTCCGGTGCGGTCGCCGCCGGGCTGGCCCCGCTGGGCCTGGCCAAGCGCCCCAAGGACCTGGCCACCCAGCAGGCGGCCGCCGCCGTCGGCCAGGGCCTGCTGCTGGCCCAGTACACCACCGAGTTCGCCGCCCACGAGCTAACCGTCGCCCAGGTGCTGCTCACCGCCGATGACCTGCGCCGCCGGCAAACCTACACGAACGCGCTGCGCTCCCTGGTGCGGCTGCTGAACCTGGGGGTGCTGCCGATCGTGAACGAAAACGACACGGTGGCCACCCACGAAATCCGCTTCGGGGACAACGACCGGCTCGCCTCCCTGGTCGCCCACCTGATCAAGGCCGACGCGCTGCTGCTGTTCTCCGACGTGGACTCCGTGTACGACGCGCACCCCCGCCACGGCGGGCAGCGCATCGCCCTGATCAAGAACCCCAGCGAACTGGAGGCGGTGAACCTCGGCACCCCGGGGGAGGCCGGGGTGGGCACCGGCGGGATGATCACCAAGGTCGAGGCCGCCGTGATGAGCTCCTCCTCGGGCATCCCGGCGCTGGTGACCAGCGCCGAGAACGCGGCCGACGCGCTGGCCGGGAAGGACGTGGGCACCTGGTTCGCCGCCCGCAACACCCGCCGTTCGGCACGCGACGTGTGGCTGGCCCACCTGGCCAAGCCGCAAGGCAAGCTCTACATTGACGCCGGAGCCACCCGGGCGGTGCGCAGCGGGGAAAACTCGCTGCTGGCCGCGGGCATCACCGCCGTGCACGGCGAGTTCGAGGCCGGGGACGCGGTGGAGGTCTGCAACGAGCAGGGCGCCGTGCTGGCCCGCGGGCTGGTCAACTACGCCTCCCACGAGCTGCCGGCCATGCTCGGACGCACCACCAGCCAGCTGGCCACCTGGCTGGGTGAAGGTTACGAACGGGCCGTGATTCATGTCGACGATCTGGCCTTGGTCTAGGGCCAATTCCTATCATGGAGGCATGAGTCTGCATGCCGCCACCCCCGCCAACGACCAGGGCCAGCACGCCACCGACGCCGCCGCCGGCCAGGGCCAGGACGTGACCGAACAGGTCTACCGCCTGGCCGACCGGGCCCGGAAGGCCTCACGCCTGCTGGCGCGCGCCAACCGGGACTGGAAGGACCGCGCCCTGCGCCAGATCGGCGCCACCCTGGACGCCAACCGCGCCTCCATCCTGCAGGCCAACGCCAAGGACCTGGAGGCCGGGCGCGCCAACGGCACCTCCGCTGCCATGCTGGACCGGCTGAAGCTGGATGATGCCCGCATCGACGGGCTGATCGGCGCCCTGGAGGAGCTGGCCGGACTGCCGGACCCGGTGGGCACCGTGCTGCGCGGGGAAACCCTGCCCAACGGGCTGCGCATGCGCCAGGTCAACGTGCCCATGGGCGTGGTCGGCACCATCTATGAAGCCCGCCCGAACGTGACCGTGGACATTGCCGGGCTGGCCCTGAAAAGCGGCAACGCGGTCCTGCTGCGCGGCGGTTCGGCCGCCCTGAACTCCAACCTGGCACTGGTCGGGCTGATCCGCGACGCCCTGGAGAAGGTCTCGCTGCCGCGGGACATCGTGATCTCCGTGGATGAATACGGACGCCCCGGAGCCGATGCCCTGATGGGGGCGCGCGGCAAGATCGACGTGCTGATCCCGCGCGGTGGACGCGAACTGATCCAGCGGGTGGTCACCACCGCCAAGGTGCCGGTCATCGAGACCGGTGAAGGCAACGTACACATCTTCATCGACGAGTCGGCGGACACCGACACCGCCGTGGACATCCTGCTCAACGCGAAAACCCAGCGCCCGAGCGTGTGCAACACCGTGGAGACGCTGCTGATCCACCAGGACGCGGCCGCCGGACGCAGTGTGCTGGAGGAGCTGTCCAAGGCCGGGGTGCGCCTGCACACCGACCCGCGCGCCGCCGAGCTGGCCGAGGGCCTGGACCCGGTCCAGGCCGATGAGCAGGACTGGGCCAATGAATACCTGGACCTGCAAATCGCGGTGAAGGTCGTGGACGGGATCGATGAGGCCATGGAGCACATTGCCGAATACTCCACCGGGCACACCGAGGCCATCATCACCAGCAGCCTGCAAAACTCCGAACGCTTCGTGGCCGAGGTCGACTCGGCCGCGGTGATCGTCAACGCCTCCACCCGCTTCACCGACGGCGGGCAGCTGGGCCTGGGCGCCGAGGTGGGGATCTCCACCCAGAAGATGCACGCCCGCGGGCCAATGGGGCTGGCGGAGCTGACCACCACCAAGTGGATCGTGCAGGGCGACGGGCACATCCGCAAATAGTTTCTGCAACCTGTTTTCGGTACGATGTAGAAGAACAAACTATTCACAAACGATCGATGGCAGGCCGTTGATCACCAAGAATATCTGGAGAGTTAGTTGAACGCGCTGAACCTGGCTACCGCAGCCTCCACCTCATCCCTCTCAGGCGAGACCTGGGCACTGCTGATCGGTGTGGGCATTTTCGTCGCGCTGATGGTCGGCCTGCTGATCACCATGTCGTACACCAACGTCGGCAACCGCCACCAGGTGAAGCCGGAACCGCACGACATCCACCGCCAGACCAAGGTGCACGAGACCAAGCACTAGGCCCCGGTGAATTCAACAGCACAGCACCGCCCATTCCGCCTCGGCGTGATGGGCGGTACTTTTGACCCCATCCACAACGGCCACCTCGTCGCCGCCAGCGAAGTCGCTGCCGAATACGACCTGGACGAAGTGGTGTTCGTTCCCACCGGTGAGCCGTGGCAGAAGGCCGACCGGAAGGTCACCCCCGCCGAGCAGCGCTACCTGATGACCGTGATCGCCACCGCGTCCAACCCGCGCTTCACCGTCAGCCGCGTCGACATCGACCGCGAGGGGCCGACGTACACGATCGACACGCTGCGCGACCTGCGGGCCGAACGCCCCACGGCGGAACTGTTCTTCATCACCGGCGCCGACGCGATGAACCAGATCATGAGCTGGAAGAACGCCGACGAACTGTGGAACCAGGCGCACTTCGTGGGGGTCACCCGTCCCGGGCACCAGATGCCGGAAGTCGCACAGTCCAGCGCCTCCGAACTGGAGATCCCGGCACTGTCGATCTCCTCCACGGATTGTCGGGCCCGCGTTGGACAGGGAAAACCGGTATGGTACTTGGTGCCGGATGGTGTGGTGCAGTACATTGCAAAATATGGGCTCTATACCGAGTCGCAGCCTGAAAGTGGCACCCAAAACACGGCATAATCACTTGGTAAGGGTGCATGCAGAAGTCTACGCGGTCGGGAGAAGGACAGGATGAGCGATAACACGCAACCGGCTTCAAGCCGGCGTGCTTTGCGTGAAAAGCGTCGGGCGGAAATGGAGGCCCTGCTGGCCAACAGCAAGGCCGAGCAGGAAGCCAGGGAACAGGCAGCCCGTGAAGAGGCAACCGATTCCAAGAAGGCTCCGCAAACCCCCGCCGCGGCCCCAGGGAAGCAGACCCCTAAGCCTTCCTCCACCTCCGGTTCGAACACCTCTAAGCCCGCTTCGGGCGCAAAGCCCGCACCGCAGAACGCACCCAAGGCTGACGAGGCACCCAAGAAGCCTGCCAACAAGAGCGGCGCCGCCAAGGCTGACGAGGCCAAGAAGGACACCGCCAAGAGCGGCGAACCCCAGCAGAACGCCAAGCCTGAGGCGGCAAAAAAGGCTGCCGAGAAGCCAGCCGCAACCAAGCCTGCTGCTGCCAAGCCCGCCGCGAAGCCGGCGGATGCCAAGACCCCAAACGGGAAGCCCGCTGACGCCAAGGCCGGGGACTCCAAGCCTGCCGCCCAGTCGAGTGAAATCGAATCTGGTGACACGGCGGCGGGGGAGCGCGCGTCCCTGCGGCGTGCCCGGGACCGTGAAGCGCTGCGTGAGCGCCGTCGGCTGCAGGAGGAAGTCTCCCAGCTGACCAACCACATTCCCGCAGTTGAGCCCGGGGATGACCCGAAGCCGCTGACCCGCCGCCAGCTGCGTCTGCAGGCCCTGGCCGAACAGCAGAAGGCGGAGAACGCCGGGGCAGCCAAGCCGGTACCGGTCAAGCCCAAGAATTCCACGCCGTCCAAGGACGAGGACTCCCCGGAAACCACCGTCATGAGCGTGGAGGAGGCCCTGGCGGCCCGCCGTGAAAGCGCCCCCGCGCCGCCAGTGGACCCGAACCTGCTGCGTGATGACGACAACGACATCGATCTGGAAGTTCTCGCCCACCAGCGCGAGATGGCGGCCCGCGCCGCCATCATCTCCCGCCGTGCGGCCGAACGCGAACGCCTGCGTCAGCAGAACGCCAAAGCCGGCCAGGAAGCTCCCGCATCGGATCCCTTCACCGGAGCGATGGGCAACATCAGTGAACTTGAGGACAAGGTCTCACGTTCCGGGGTGCCCAGCCCGAAGACCGAGAGCGTGTCCCTGGACCTGGATTCCACCGGCAAGATCGCCCCGGCCAAAAAGCCGGCGGCCGAGTCCGGCAAGAAACCTGAAGCCAAGCCGGCCGGCAAGACCCCGGCAAAGCCTGCGGCGAAGGAAGCGGCCAAGCCCGCGCCCAAGCCTGCGGCACAGAAGCCGGCAGTGAAGAAGGCCACGCCAGCGGCCAAGCCGAAGCCCAAGGAAGAAGAGCAGGCCACCTCAGCCCAGGCCACTTCGGGCGACCCGGTGCAGATGCCGCGTGTCGAAGCCGTCAGCGCCCAGGGACTGCAACCCCTGGACGCCCAGACGGCTGGTGTGCGCCGCGCCAACAACATGTTCCTGGCCATGATTGCGGCCCTGGCCGTGGGCGGGATCGCATTGGTTGTCGGAATCATCATGATGCTCAACAACTAAGCTGTGTCCGTCAACTATAATTGAGCTGACTTAATTCATCGTCAAGGAGACACTCCACTATATGGGCGCACACGCTGATTCCATCGCACTTGTTCACGCTGCCGCACTGGCCGCCAGCGAGAAGAAGGCCGAAAACCAGGTCGCATTGGATGTTGCCGACCGCCTGGGCGTGACCGACGCCTTCCTGATCGTCTCGGGGTCTTCCGAGCCGCAGGTCAACGCCATTGTGGACGAGATCCAGGCGAAACTGCTGGAAAAGTTTGACCTGCGCCCGGTGCGTCGTGAAGGCTTCGGCATGGGCCGTTGGGTCCTGCTGGACTACGGTGACGTCGTGGTGCACGTGCAGCACCAGGAAGACCGGGTGTTCTACGCGCTGGAACGTCTCTGGGCCGACTGCCCGGTCATCGACCTGCCGGCAGAGGTCGCTCAGGAACAAAGCTAGGTTTGGATTTGCGTCTGAGTCGGCAACTCACTTATGATTATTGAGTTGCCTGATGAGGGCGGCAAACCTTTCGGGGGTATGGCGCAGTTGGTAGCGCGTCTGCATGGCATGCAGAAGGTCAGGGGTTCGAATCCCCTTACCTCCACCGAATAAGAGATGGCGTCGGGTTTCCGGCGTCATCTTCTTTTTGTGCCCGGGTATATCGCTAGGAATAGCAGAAGCGGTAGCTAAGTAGTTCACGTTCTCAACGCACTCTGACCCAGTACCTCGCAGGAAGCGATCTCCACGGGTCTAGGTCGGGCTCATGCTGAGAGAAGCGGGTAGCTGTGCATTGCGTTGCCTGAGGGCTCTGGCGATGACGGGGTTTCGGCTAAACGACGAAAGCCGCTCATTCGCGCGTCAAGCCGGGGGTTTGTTAGTCCCTGGCAGTTTTCTTGGATTGAACCATTCAGCACGTCACCTCGAAGCTTCGTTCCGTGCACTGTCGGCTGTTCGAGTTTTAGGACCGCTTCTGTTCCTGGATCCGGTTGACAAGATATCCGATTGTCCATCCGTTGATGCCAAATAGCAGGAACACGCCGATAGCTAGCGGTACGCGGAACCATCCGCTGAAGAGAAGCAACGGCAACACGGTCGCGAGCGTCGCAAGGAAATGCACGAGCGATCGTTTCGCGAGCGGCCATGAATTGATGTCGTAGATGGGCATCACAGCAATGGTCGCCGCTGCGATCAGTCCCGCAAACAAGGTGCCATTCGACTGTGCGGCATCCTCGATGAAGAACGCGAGGGTGACCATGATTACCCCTGTTACTGCGCCTGAAACAAGGAACGGCGTCGCCTGCTTCACGCTCCTCGCGCTAGCGCCTTTGCGCGGGTCGGCGGTAGTGAGGAACGCGTTTTGGGTTCTCACGTCGTTGTCGTTGCAGCGTGGGCACGGGCCGATCTGGAGGGGCCACCCCTTCTTGCGTGGTTGCCCATTGCCCAGCGTGTTCCTGGTCGCCGCGTTTGTCTCAAAGCAGGCTGGCGCCTCATTCGCTGGGAAGCGGCTGCCACTACTTACCCTGCTTGAGGAGCGAGGGCCCAGTTTGTGAGGCCTTCGAGGATGACTTCACGTGGGAGCGAACCAAGGATGCTGCGGATCAGTGCCGGTTAGTCCCGTGGACGATGTACTGCTAAGTATTTGCCGGGGGAGGCCTGGTGATTTCCGGTTCGCCTACGGTTCGAACCCCTTAGGCGAACGGGAAACTGGCGGCACAATCAAGAAAACCCGCCCTCACCAGTCATTGATGACCTCGTGAGGGCGGGTTTCTTAGCAGTGGAGCTAAGGGGAATCGAACCCCTGACCTTTTCATTGCGAACGAAACGCTCTACCAACTGAGCTATAGCCCCTGACCTAATCGAGACTACTCCTGTCACTTGGTAGTTACCAAATCGGTTTCCTGTCAGGTTCGATACTTACCGGATAGACGCCGCTCACGCCGCTCGCTCAGAATTTCCTGTTTGACTACGTATCGGCTGGAATTGGCTTCCTTCGCCTCGGTAGGGTGAACACAGGTGGGCGTGGACTGCGTGCCTACAGCAGGGGAGAAGGGGAAGCATGATCGAATTTCGTGCAGTACAGATGCAGTACCCGGGCGGCACCATTGCCGTGCGCGATTTCAGCTACACGATCCCCTCCCATAAGGTGATCGCCCTGGTTGGCTCCTCCGGCTGCGGCAAGACCACCCTGCTGCGGATGGTGAACCGGATGGTCGAGCCGACCTCCGGCAGTGTGCTGATCGATGACGAGAACGTGGCCGACGCCGATCCAGTGCGCCTGCGCCGCTCAATCGGCTACGTCCTGCAGGCCGGGGGCCTGTTGCCGCACCGGACCGTGCTGGAGAACATCGCCACCGTACCCATGCTCAACGGGACTGCCCGCCGCCAGGCGTTAGGCGAAGCCGCAGAACTGCTTTCCCGGGTCGGCTTGGACCAGAAGATGGCCCAACGCTATCCGGGGCAGCTCTCGGGCGGGCAGCAGCAGCGCGTGGGAGTGGCCCGGGCCTTGGCCTCGGATCCGAACATCCTGCTGATGGATGAGCCGTTCGGCGCGGTTGACCCGATTGTGCGCCGTGAACTGCAGGACGAGCTGGCCCACCTGCAGCAGCAGCTGGGCAAGACCATCGTGCTGGTCACCCATGATATCGACGAGGCATTCCGGTTGGCCGACGAGGTGGTGATCCTGCGCGAGGGTGCCCAGATCGCCCAGGCGGGTTCACCCACCGAAATCCTCAGTGATCCGGCCGATGACTTTGTCCGCGAATTCACCGGTGCACACCGCGGCAGCCGCCAACTGAGCGAAAAGCTGGTGAACGGAACTCGGCTGGCGGTCGATGACCGGGGCCGGGCGGTAGGGGTGCTGCCTTCGTGAACTGGCTGAGCCATTCCTGGCCTTGGATCTTTGAGCTCACCGCACGCCACCTGGCACTGAGCGTGCCGGCCATCGTGCTCAGTGTGCTGATCGCGGTGCCGCTCGGGCGACTGGCGTACCGTCATCCGCGGGCGGGCGGAGCGTTGCTCTCGGCCGCGACCCTGCTTTACGCGATCCCGGCCCTTCCACTGCTGATCATCATCCCAGCACTCTTCGGGTTCTCACTGCGCTCCCCGGCGACGATTATCGTGGCGTTGACGCTGTACGGCATCGCATTGATGGTGCGTACCGCCGCTGATGCGTTTAACGCCGTGCCCGCCGAGGTGCGTCAGGCCGCGATGGCTATCGGCCATTCCCCGCGTCAGACGTTCTGGAAGGTGGAATTGCCGCTGGCTATCCCAGTGCTGATTTCCGGAATGCGGGTGGTGGTGGTCTCCACGGTGGGGCTGGTGACGATTGGGGCGCTGGTCGGCATCGCGAGCCTGGGCACCTTGTTCACGGACGGTTTCCAGCGTGGAATCACCGCCTCGGTGCTGACCGGGCTTATCGCCACCGTCATCCTGGCCTTGGTGCTTGACGGGCTGGTGCTCCTGCTGGGTCGCATCGCCACCCCCTGGGCCTCCCAGCACGTGGCAATCAAGGCCCAGGACACCACCCGTGAGGTGAGCGCATGAGCTTGTTCTTGGATGCACTGCAGTGGCTCGCTGAGCCCACCCACTGGTCGGGGGCGAATGGCATCGGCACCCGGCTGGGTGAACACGTTTTCATCACGCTGCTGGTGGTTGTGGTCGCCGCCGTCATTGCCCTGCCCGTCGGGATTGCCGTGGGACACACCGGCCGCGGTCGGACCCTGGTTGTGGGCGTTCTCGGAGCGGCACGTGCCGTACCCACGCTGGGGCTGCTCACCCTATTGGGGTTGTGGCTCGGGATTGGTTTGAAGGCGCCGGTCATCGCGCTGATCATCCTGGCGATTCCTTCACTCTTGGCGGGCGCCTACGCGGGGGTCGAATCGGCCAACCGCACCGTGGTGGATGCGGCCCGGGCGGTGGGCATGAGCGAAGGCCAGCTCATCCGCCGTGTCGAGCTGGCCCTGGGAGCTCCGGTCATCATCGGCGGCGTGCGCGCCGCAGTGCTGCAGGTCATCGCCACGGCAACCCTAGCGGCGTACACGGCCGACGTCGGGCTGGGCCGCTACCTGTTCGCCGGCCTGAAGACCAGGGATTACGCCCAGATGCTCGCCGGAGCCATTCTCGTCGCGGTGCTTGCCGTGCTGGCCGAGATCCTGTTGGCTATGTGGCAACGACGTGCACGGCGCAAAGCGAGCCCGGCGGCCCGTGAAAGACAGGATTCGGAGCTGTCCGGCAACGGCAGCCAGGTATAAGGAGAAGATCGAACCATGAGGAAAATGATCCGAACCGGAATCATCGGTTTGGCCGCAATGTTTGCGCTGGCCGGTTGCGGCTCCGGTGATCCACTGGATTCCGGCGAGTCCTCAGCCACCGGGAAGGGCGAGCCGATTGTCATCGGCTCACAGGACTACTACTCCAGCGAAATCATTTCTGAAGTCTATGCCCAGGCACTGGAGGCCGAGGGCTACAGCGTGGACCGCCAGTTCCGCATTGGACAGCGTGAGGTCTATGTTCCGGAGCTGGAGTCCGGAGACATCGATCTTTTCCCAGAGTACACCGGTCCGCTGCTGCAGTACTGGGAGCCGGACACCGAGGCACGGCTGTCCGATGACGTCTATGAGTCATTGAAGAAGGCGGCCCCGGACGGGCTGCGCGTGCTGGAACAGTCCCCGGCCACCGACCAGGACTCCTACACGGTCACCAAGGAGTTTGCCGAGCGTTGGGGAGTCGAGACGATTGACGACCTGGCCAAGGTCACCGAGCCAATGACCATGGGGGCGAATTCCGAGGCCGAGGAACGCCCCAACGGACCGAAGGGCCTGAAGGAAACCTACGGCGTCGATGTGGGCTTCACCCCGATCGAGGACAGCGGTGGCCCGCTGACCGTCAAGGCACTGAATGACGGTTCCATTCAGCTGGCCATCATCTACACCGCCGACCCAACCATCGCCCAGAACAAGCTGGTGTCGATCAAGGACACCGAGGGGCTGTTCCTGGCCTCCCACGTGGTCCCGCTGGCCAGCGACAACGTGGATCAGGGAGCAGAGGACGTGATCAACAAGGTCAGTGCCGCCATGCAACCCGAGGACCTGCTGAACATGAACCGGCGCAGTGTGGCGGACCAGTTGCCCGCCTCGGAGATCGCCCGAGAATGGCTGCGCAAGGCGGATCTGGGCTAGCTTCCCCTAGGCCACTGTCACAGGCCCTGACGAATCACCCCGCGGGTGGTTCGTCAGGGCCTTATGCGTTGGCCAACGGGTGAACGCGTGAGCCTGTGGCCGCGCTAGCTGCGGGCCTGAACGTCCTGGTCGGCCCCGCGCATGATCTTTTCCAGATCGTCTTCCTCGGGTACCGACAGGTAGCGCTCCAACGAGTCATTGAGCTCGCGCAACCACGGAGTGTGGTGCACGGCCGCCATGGTTCCGGTCATCACCGATGGGTACACCTGATCTCGGTAATTGAGGATGTTGTGCTGCTTGTCGTTCTTCCAGGACAGGAAGATGCGTGAAACCTCATCCAGATCGAACATCGGGTAATCGGTTTGCTCGATCAGATCCCGGATGTAGTCGGCCTGGAAATAAACCTCATCGGCGGCCGATTCCAGGCTGTGAAGCCGATCGAGCCAGGTCTCGATGCTGCGGCGCTGCTCGGCCTTCCCCGGCAGCTGCGCACGGCCCAGGATCACGTCGCGCACGTACCACGCCTGGGCGTCAAACATGTTGAACGTGAACCACTGATCCTGCGAGCCGAGGTAGAACAACTTGTTGTTCGCTTCGCTGACCACCCCGCGGTACAGCGTATCCGGGTAGAGGTTGTTGGGGGAGGACAGCGCCAGGTGGGAAGGAAGGAACGGATAGTGGTGCAGGTAGCCGGTACACAGCACCACGGCATCGAAGCGCCGTGATTCGCCGTTGCTGAAGTGGGCGGTGGATCCTTCGAACCGCTCCACCAGCGGCAGTTCCTCCATGCCCTCTGGCCAGTCAAAGCCCATGGGGGCACTGCGGTAACTCATGGTGACCGAGCGGGCACCCATCTTAAAGGTTTGCACCCCGATGTCTTCGGCAGAGTAGCTCGCACCGATCAGCAGGACATCCTTGTCGGCCAAGCCCTCCGCGCCGCGGAAGTCGTGGGCGTGCAGCAGCTGACCCGGGAAAGTCTCAATCCCCTCAAAGTCGGGCACATTGGGGAAACTGAAGTGTCCGGAACCGACAATCACTTGATCGAATTCACTGGTCTCGGTCGTACCCGATTTCAGGTCCTCAACGGTCAGGGTGAACTTCTGACTGCTTTCATCGAAGTCAACCCACCGTACGATCGTGCTGAAGCGGACAAACTGCTTCACCCCCGACTTTTCGGCGCGGCCGTTGATGTAGTCCCACAGCACAGCGCGAGGCGGGTAGGAGGAAATCGGCCGACCGAAATGTTCATCAAAGGTGTATTCCGCGAACTCCAGTGCTTCCTTCGGCCCGTTGGACCACAGATGCCGGTACATGCTTGAGTGCACCGGCTCACCGTGGCGGTCCAGCCCGGTTCGCCAGGTGAAGTTCCACTGCCCACCCCAGTCATCCTGCTTCTCAAAGCAGACGATTTCCGGGATTTCGGCTCCCTTTTTCTTCGCGGATTCGAACGCTCGAAGTTGCGCCATTCCGCTGGGTCCTGCACCGATAATTGCGACGCGTTGTGCCAATAGTACCTCTCCGGCTTAGAGCCTGATCTCATTCGTCGCGCGGCAAACCAAACAAAAAATCCGACTGATGTTCGCCGCGCGGAAGAACAGGCACCAGCCGCCATCTCGGCTAAACGCAACAAAAAGTGGTCACTTGCCGAGGAAAAATCTCACCAATTCTGGGAGCCAATGTCTTTCAGTCTAGCAGAACTTGGCTCCGCACCTGCGGAAATATGCGCATGATCCAAGTGGGCGACGCGCTGATCGACGTAGAAATTCCGCGCTGAGTAGGGCATTGACACCCTGTATTTGATAGGTGATCCCCGGTATATGGACGAATATTCGGATAATGTTTTGGTGCAAATGCGTGGAATCAGATTACAGAATACGATTGAAATCCAGAACGTGCGGGAGCGCAATGCAGCTGACGAATGCCGGAGGGATCCGGGCAATATTCCGTACCCGATTCTCAGATGGCACGCTGTCAAATTGGTGGCCTGATTTATCACGAATAGCGTCATGCTCTCGGCATCCGGGGAAGGTCTTGCCCTGTGGGCATCCTGGCCCATGTCGCCCGTGCGCCATCTCTTGCTAAGCTCTGCTGCATGGTGGCCTGGGACGAATCACTCGAAGGCGTACTGGTGCTGCCCAACGGCAGCACGGTCCGTGGGCTTCCCAGGCGAATCGCGTTCCAATTGACCCCACCGCCTGAGCTGCTGGTCCGCCTGGCTGGGCGCAGGCCGGTTCAGGATGATCCGCACCAACGATGGATCAAATGGCCGGATTTTCGGGCTCCCACCGACACCGGGCAAGCGCTCAACGAGCTGCGAACGGCGTTCGAGCGCTGCGCCGAGGAGCGGGTGCTCATTAGTTGCCGCGGAGGTATTGGACGTACCGGTACGGCGCTGACGGTCATGGTCATGCTTGCCGGGATGCGTTGCGGGTGCGCCGTCGAGTGGGTGAGGGAACGCTACTCGCCGCGCGCGGTCGAAACCGTGTTTCAGCGTCGCTGGCTGAATACTGTGGACGATATTTTGTTCGCCTAGGAGCACCGTCGAGCGCGGCGATAAAGTTGGGGAACAGGCCCCAGACCGGGATGGTGAAGCAGCCACGGGTAACGTACGACGAGGAGAAACGGTGAGCGAGCACGGCATGACCAAACGGGACGAACTTCACCCGGGCAGCAGCATCGTGGCGATTCGGGACGAAATTCAGCGTCTTGAGGATCCTCGGATGCGGGCCGTCAATGAAAAGCAGGGCAATGACTTCGGCATCAACCTGACGAAATTGCGGGCGATGGCCAAGGCCCTGAAAACGAACCAGGAGCTGGCCGAGGAGCTCTGGCAAAGCGGGGAGAGCACCCTGCGGCTACTGGCGCTCCTCATCTGCCGCCCGAAGGCCTTCAGCCAGGAGCAGCTCGATGCTTGGCTGCGCGAGGCCAGGGTTCCCAAGGTGCAGGACTGGTTGCTGAACTACGTGGTGAAGAAGGGCAAGTTCCTCGAACCGCTGCGGCAGTTGTGGATCGCGGACCGCGATCCCGTAATTGCCAGCGCAGGCTGGGAGCTGACGGCCCACCAGGTCATCAAGGCCCCACAACTGCTGGACCTTGCGGCCTTGTTGGACACCATCGAGGAGCAGATGGCTGCCGCGCCAGAACGTCTGCAGTGGTCCATGAACACCACACTGGCCCAGATCGGCATCAACCACCCAGAGCACCGCGAACGGGCCCTGGCCATCGGAAACAGGCTGCAGGTCCTGGCCGACTACCCCACCTCCCCGGGCTGCACCTCACCGTTCGCCCCGGAATGGATCAACGAAATGGTGCGCCGCCAACAAGCAGCGGCCCAATAAACCCGGCGCCCCGCATCTGCGGCCTCACCCGTCCCACACATGCAGAAAGGCTCCACCGCAATTTGCGATGGAGCCTTCAGCAATTCACCTGTAGGGAATCGACAGCTAGGCGACGTCCTGTGGCTGACGGTTGCGGTAGCTGAGCTTGGAGACCAGCCAAAGCAGACCGGTCAACCCCAGGGTCAGCAGCAACTGGGTGCGCGCGGTCGCGTCAGTCATTGCAATGCCCACCACGGCCGCCATCGCCGCAATGGTGGCCAACGACAGGTACGGGAAGCCCCACAGGCGCAGCGGCATCTGCAGGTTCTCGCGATCTGCCCGGCGGCGCAGCACGAACTGGGTCACCGCAATGAACGACCAAATCACGATGATGGTTGAGCCGACCACGTTCAGCAGCAGCGGCATGACCGCATCGGGCCAGATCCAGTTCAGGCCCACCGCAATGAACGAGAAGGACACCGACCAGACCACCGCGTTGGCCGGAACACCCTTGCCGGTCACGTGGGTGACTGCGGTGGGGGCCATCTTGCGGGTACCCAGCGAGTAGAGCATGCGCGAGGCGCCGTAGATGTTCGCGTTCATGGCCGAGAGCAGGGCCACCACGATCAGCAGCGACATCATCAGTTCGACACCCGGCACGTGGAGCACCGACAGCACGGCGGCGAACGGGCCCTCGACAACCTCTGGGGAGTTCCACGGCAGCACGGCCACGATCACGATGATCGAACCGAGGTAGAAGAACAGGATGCGCAGCATCACCTGCGAGACGGTGCGCTTGATGTTGCCGGCCGGGTCATCGGACTCGGCCGCCGCGATCGAAACGACCTCGGTACCGCCAAAGGAGAAGATCACGATCAGCAGCGCCGCAGCGATGCCAGCCATGCCGGCCGGTGCGAACCCGCCATGGGCGGTGAAGTTTGCGAAGCCAATGGGCTGGTTGGTGGGGATCACGCCCACGATCACCAGGGCACCGAGCACCAGGAAGGCCAGGATGGCGGCGACCTTGATGAACGCGAACCAGAATTCGAACTTGCCGTAGTTGCCCACACCCAGCAGGTTGATGCCGGTGAACAGCACCACGAAGGCCAGTACCCACGCCCACTGGGGGATGCCGGGGAACCAGATCACCAGCATCGCGGCGGCGCCGGTGGCTTCGGCGGCAATCACCACCACCAGCTGGATCCAGTACAGCCAGCCCACGGTGCTGCCGGCACTGCGGCCCAGGGCCTTGTGCGCGAACGTGCTGAAGGCACCGGCGGACGGGTTGGCGGCCACCATTTCGGCGAGCATGGCCATGATGACAATGACAATCGTTCCGGCCAGCAGGTAGGAGATCAGCACGGCGGGCCCGGCGATGGAGATCGCCTGGCCCGAGCCGACGAACAGACCCGCGCCGATGGCCCCGCCCAGGCCCATCATGGAAATCTGGGAGCGGGTCAGACCCGAATGCAGCGCATTGGAGTCAGTGCTCTTGGTGGTGGTCCTGTGTTTCACATCAGCCCCGTTCATGCGTTGACCCCGGCCAGTTTGGGAGCCAGGGCGGCCAGCACCCGGTCCACGTCCTCGGCGGTCCCCGAGGAAATCCGCAGCCCCTCGCCCGGGAAGGCGCGCACAACCACACCGCCGGCGTCCAGGGTTGCCTCCAGCTCACTGGTGCCCTCACCGGCCGGTACCCACACGAAGTTCGCCTGGGACGGCACGGCCGGGTAACCGGCGGCGATCAGGCCCTGGTAGAGCCGCTCACGCTGTTCAACGACCTCGTTGATCCGCAGCGCCAGTTCGTCCTCGGCTGCCAGGGAGGCCACCGCCGCGGCCTGGGCCAGGTTGGTCACGCCGAACGGGACGGCGACTTTGCGCAGGTTTTCGGCCACCGGCTCTGGGCTGATCGCGTAGCCGATGCGCAGACCCGCCAGGCCGTAGGCCTTGGAGAAGGTGTGCAGCACGGCCACGTGCGGGTACTTGGCGAACAGGGCCAGCCCGTCGGCGCGAACCTCTGAACGGTCAAAATGCACGTACGCCTCATCGATGACCACCAGCACATTGCGCGGAACGGCTGCGACGAACTTCTCCAGCGCCTCGGCCTCCAGAACGGTGCCGGTCGGGTTGTTCGGGTTGCAGATGAAAATCAGACGGGTGCGGTCGGTGATGGCATCGAGCATGGCCGGCAGGTCATGGCCGTAGTTCTCATCCAACGGCACCTGCACCGGCACGGCGCCGGAAACGCGGACCAGGGAGGGGTAGGCCTCAAAGGAGCGCCAGGCGAACATCACTTCGTCGCCGGGACCGGCGACTGCGTGGATCAGCTGGGCTGCCACCTCCACCGAACCGGAGCCCAGGGTGATGTTCTGCGGCTGGACGCCGTTCTTTTGCGCCAGCGCGGCAATGACGTCGGTCGCCCCCATGTTCGGGTAGCGGTGAATCATTTCCAGCTCCTGGCCCACCGCCTTGACGACCGAGGGCAGCGGAGGGTGCGGAGATTCATTCGAGGAAAGCTTGGAGGCTCCCGGGGCGGCAGCCTTTCCCTGACGGTAGGCAGGTACCAGCTCCAGGCCTGGGCGGTGGTGGATGGTCATGACATTCCTCTCTGAATGGAACATGCGCCCTCCCGGTGGCCGCGGTGGCGGCGGTACGGGCAGTGGCAGGTGGGAAGCGTTTGGACGCGGCCGCGAGACTAGGACATCAACCAGTGCCGGGCCGGGGGATGACTGCCGTATTGGTGCCGCGCGCCAACGCGGACACCAAATGTGGTCGACAGCTGGAATTGCGTGCTCATTCCCCGGATTCTGATCCTCGTGCTTGGCCGTAATTAAAGCCCTGTTCGGTGAACAGGATCACGAACTGTGATGGTAGAAGTCTCATTGCGCCCACTGCAAGTGGTGCGCACCACACTGTGCGAATTGACCAACTCCTGGCTACGGCGGAGGTATTTCACTATACAGACTGTATAGCTAGAACCTGTTAATCTTCCCGGTCTGCCTGAGCCTGGACGAGCGGGAGGGTGCGGCCCTGAAAATGCTCGCGCAGGGCCAGCGCGGAGGAGGTTCGGGCGACCCCCGGCACCTGCGCAATGCGGTCGAAGACATCCTGAAGTTCCGAGGCGTTGCGCGCCACGACCCGCAGCTGCAGGTCAAAGTCGCCGGTGACCGTGTACATGTCCATGATTTCCGGGATGCTGCGCGCCAGGGCACCGGTGACCCGCTCGTGTCCGAACTTCTGGTTGATCTCCACGGAGCAGAATGCCACCAGCTGGTATTCGAAACCGGCCGGCTGGATCCGTGGAACGATCGCCTCGATGACCCCGTTGTCCTGGAGTCGGGACAGGCGGCTGGTCACGGTTCCGCGGGCGACCCCCAGCCGACGAGCGCACTCCATGGCTGGCAGCATGGGGGAGTCGGTGAGTAATTGGATCAGCTGGGCATCCAATCGATCAAGTCGCACGGGGTCGGTCCTCGCAGTTGGTGGCTTGGGTCTCACCCCAGATTACCGTTCCGGTGGGAAAGTCCTCTCCCGAAGAGCGCGTGGGCTGCATTCTCTGCACCGCTCGGTGGGGTCTCTGGCCCTGGTTCAGGGGCGAAGGGCCGCCCCGGCCATGTCTCAAGGCCATCCATGGGTTACTGTGACGTAATCTACATAGAAGGTGATGGCTGGCTCCGCCAGGCGTAGACGCCTGCGGCAAGATCCGCTGATCGAAAGCGGGGGAAGGACTGAGGATGAATCACCAAGACTCCTTGGAATCGGTGCGGGGGATGACGGTGCTGATCACCGGTGCCGCCCAAGGCATGGGCGCCATCTTTGCCCGGACGGCCGCGGCGGAGGGGGCTCAGTCACTGTTCCTCTGGGACATCAAGGAAGAATTGCTGCAGTGCACCGCCGATGAGTTGCGCCAGCAGCACCCGCAGGTGGCAATCCATGCTCAAGTGGTCGACTTGAGCAGTCGCGCATCGATCGAGCGCGCCGCCGAGAAGGTACGCCACCATGGTGGGGTGCAAGTGCTCATCAACAATGCCGGGGTCGTGACCGGCGGAGCCTTCACGGACCAGGAGCCCGACCACATTGAGGCCACCCTTGCGGTGAACACCCTAGCTCCGATGTACCTGGCCTCCCACTTCCTTCCCGGGATGCTGGCCAGCCGCGGCCCGGGGCGGATCCTGACGATCGCCTCGGCGGCGGCCCTGGTCTCCAACCCGAACATGAGCGTTTACGCGGCCTCCAAGGCGGCTGTGTTGACCTGGAGCGATTCGGTTCGTTTGGAGTTGGAGCGGGCCCGGGCACACCAGGTGAAGATCACTTCATTCTGCCCCACCTATGTCTCCACGGGGATGTTCGCCGGGGTCGACAAGATGCTGTTCACGCCGATTTTGTCCCCAGAACAGGTTGCGAGGAAGGCGTGGGAAGCGATGCTGCGTGGCACCCCGATTGTGTTAATGCCGTGGACAAGCAAGCTGGGCCAAGTGCTGCGTGGGCTGCTGCCCACTTCGCTGTGGGACCGGCTGGCCGGAGGGCCGCTGGGAATCTACCGGTCCATGGATGGCTTTACCGGCCGCACCGCCGCTCAGAGCCAAGCCCGACCGGACGGCAGAGGCTGATCCCTGGCTGTCCCGGCTCGGTGGGCAGCGATTTTCCCTCAGAGGGTACCGGCCTTTCGGCGTTCTCGGTAGGCTAAGGACTGCGCAGGTCCGGGCCTTGCAGCCCGCGGCCCGATGGCGTCAGGAGGGCTGGCGTTTGTTCAACAGGCCTGTGGTCGGGAAAGCCGGGAGGCAGCAATGGCCCATATCGTTCCAAATATTTGGTGCAACGGCAATGCGCAGGAAGTCGGGGATTTCTACGCAGGGATTTTTCCGCGCACCACCAGTGAGGTTGAGTCGCGGTACCCGAACCAGGGCCTGCTGGACTTCCAGCAACCGTTGGCAGGGGAACCGCTGACGGTCGCCGTTGATGTCAACGGCACAAAGATTACCCTGGTGAACGCCGATGACAACTTTCGGCCCAATCCCGCCATTTCCTTCACCGCCAATTTCCACCCGGCGTTCTTCGGGGGAGATCCGGGAGAAACCCAGACCGCGCTGGACCAGGCATGGCAGCGGCTGAGCGAGGGCGGACAGGTCATGATGGAGCTGGACGAGTATGAGTTCAGTCCCCGGTACGGGTGGGTGGAGGACCGCTACGGGGTGAGCTGGCAGTTGACCCTGGTGGACCAGGGGGAGACGGTGCCCCAGTTCTTGACTCCGTGCCTCATGTTCTGCGGACCGGCCCAGAACCACGCCACCGAAGCCGCGGACTTCTACGTAGCCACTTTCAGCGACAGCAAGCCGGGGCAGCGCTTCCACTATCCCGAGGCCAATCCGCCGGTCACCACAGAGTCGGTGATGTACAGTGACTTCACTCTCAAGGGTCAGATGTTCTCGGCCATGGATTCCGGAGTGGAGATGGCTTTTACCTTCACGCCCGGTGTTTCCCTGGAAGTTGCCTGCCGTGACCAGTCTGAAATCGACGCGCTCTGGGAGGCGCTCTCGGCCGTCCCTGAGGCTGAGCAATGCGGCTGGTTGACCGACAGGTTCGGTGTCAGCTGGCAGATCGTTCCGCAGAACATGGGGGAGCTGATGCAGCGGACCGGTGCGTTCGAAAAACTCATGGGGATGAAGAAGATTGTGATCGACGAATTCTAGGTGCCGTTCTTGACCGATCTGTGAAGAACGGGAGACTTCCCGGTTCCGGCAGGCGGGCAGAATGGCTAGGGTCCAGCACGCACGGTGCGGCTGGACCCAGCATGACGCCGACCTGAGCGAGTTGTGGCTGACGTCCGGTACTTGAGTCATTTGCGAACAAATGGCTCCCCCATGTGTACCACTCACTTCTAAGTGTTCCTCAAAATGTGGAGAAAACCGTGGTCAGCGGAATATTCACCCCATAAATCACCCCTGTCACCCTCAATGTGACAGAAAGCGCCGACTCAGCGTTGGCGTTGCACTCGCTGCTCATCCCATACCGGGGTGTCGGACTCGTAGATCCGTCCGTCGGCCCCGAACACCCAGAACCGATCGAAGGACCTGGCGAACCAGCGGTCGTGGGTTACGGCCACCACCGTGCCCTCGAAGGCGTTGATGGCGCGTTCCAGTGCTTCCCCGGAATGCAGGTCCAGGTTGTCGGTGGGCTCATCGAGCAGCAACAGGGTGGCACCGGATAACTGCAGCAGCAGAATCTGGAAGCGTGCCTGCTGCCCACCGGAGAGGGATTCGAACTTTTGCTCCGACTGCCCGGCCAGGCCGTAGCCGTCAAGGGCGGCGGCTGCGGCTTCGCGGGGCAGCCCGCTGCGGTGCTCGTCGCCGCGATGCAGGATCTCCAGCAGCGTGCGGCCGAACAGATCCGGGCGCGTGTGCGTCTGGGCGAAGTAGCCAGGGCGGATTCGTGCCCCAAGTTTCACCGTGCCCGCATGGTTGACCGGAGCGATCTCGACGTCCGAGACCGGGAGGTGTTCGCGTTCTGGATCAGTGCCACCGGAGGCGAGCAACCGCAGGAAGTGGGATTTGCCCGACCCATTGGATCCCAGAACGGCCACCCGGTCGCCAAACCAGATCTCGTTGCTGAAGGGTTTCATCAGGCCCGTGAGTTCCAGCCGCTCGGCCACCACGGCACGCTTGGCGGTCCGCCCGCCCTTGAGGCGCATCTGCACGTTTTGTTCCAGCGGAATTGCCTGCGGGGGACCGTCCTGCAGGAACTTTTCCAGCCGGGTTTGTGCCGCGTGATAGCGGTTGGCCATGTCCGAACGGAACGCGGCCTTCGTCTTGTACATGTTCACCAGCTCCTTGAGCTTGGCATGCTCCTCGTCCCAGCGCTTGCGCAGCTCTTCGAAGCGTTCGTTGCGTTCGCGGCGGGCCTCGACATAACTGCCGAAGGAGCCGCCATGCACCCACGCCGTGGCGCCGCTGTGCCCGGGTTCAAGGGTGGCGATCCGAGTGGCGGCGTTATCCAGCAGCTCCCGGTCGTGGCTGATGAACAGCACCGTCTTCGCCGATTCGTTCAGCCGCTGCTCCAACCACTGTTTCCCCGGCACATCCAGATAGTTATCCGGTTCATCAAGCAGCAACAGGTCATCGGGTCCGGCAAACAACGCCTCCAGAACCAGACGCTTTTGCTCACCGCCGGAGAGCGTGGAGGCCAGGCGTCCTGCCGCCGCCTCGAATTCCACCCCCAGAGCGGCCATGCAGACCTTGTCCCAGGCGGTTTCCAGCTCATATCCGCCGGCGTCACCCCATTCGATGATCGCCTCGGCGTACTTCATGTGGACTTTTTCGTCTTCCGACTCCAGCATTTTGGCTTCCAGGGTGGCCACCCGCTCGGCAATGGCCGACAGCTGCGGTGTGGCGGTGGAGAGCAGCAGATCCCGCACGGTGCTTTCGTCGCGGACTTGGCCGATGAACTGACGCATGATACCGAGGCTTCCGGAACGGCTGACCGCGCCGTCATCGGCCTTGAGGTCTCCGGCGATGATCTTGAACAGCGTCGTCTTGCCGGTGCCGTTGGGGCCGATCAGGGCCGTTTTGGAACCTTCGGTGACCTTGAAGCTGACCCCGCCAAGGAGTTGTGTGCCGTCGGAAAGGAAGTACTGGATGTCGGATACGTCGATGTGTGCCACCGCTCCATCCTATCGACGCGTCGGCGTCCTTCGTTCATGCGGCCATTGCCTGCGGTGCCAACGCCGGTTGATCGTCGGCGTTTCGGAGCCATCGGGCACGGTTGTCAACATCCATTGACGGCCGTGGCAAGCCGTGTCACCTTTAATTGACAACTTGGCAGAAGGGTACAGGGAAATGAAAACGGATCTGCGCCAGGATGACGGACGGGACCCCATCCGGGAACTGGGTGACATCGTGGCCCAGAAAAAGGAGCTGGCCCGTCGTGAGGCCGCTGCGGTTCGCAGCGCCCGCACCGCGGGGATGAGCTGGTCGGGGATCGCGACGGTTTTGGGCATTAGCCGACAGGCGGCACACCGGAAGTACGGAAAGAAATAGGGGCCCGGGACGCTTTGCGTCGCCGGCGCCGTGGGTAGACGCGAACGCCCCGGAACGACGAGCGTTCCGGGGCGTGAGCCAAAACTGGGTGTGGGAATTAGCTGGTGGCGGTCTTCTTGTTGGCGGCCACGGCGGCGGCGACGGCTACACCGGCCACAACAAGGAACATCAGGAACTTGCGTCCCTTGGAGCCCTTCTTCTGGGTGTTCAAGGCCTTCTGCGCGCGGTTCACGGCATCCTCGACGGAGCTGCGGGTGCGCTTGGCGGCCTTGGAGTTCCCGGTCACGTTGCTGACCAGATTGGCGCCTGCGTCGCTGATGGCCCCAGCATCAACACCGGCAATGGCCTTGCTCCAGCTTTCCTTCAGTTCCTGGGGGATTTCAGTCTTCGCGTTCTTGGCGAGCTTCTTCAGCGACTTCTCGACTTCTTTGAAGCTCTTCTTGGTCTTGGACATACGTTCCCTCTTTCCTTTGGATTCCCCAGCGCTTCCATGATGGGGACACCACGAAAGCTACTGATTACACCCTAGCCAGCGCGTTGTTCCGACTCAAGGCAACACCGGCTCATTATGGAAAACTCCCAGTAATCCCGCTGTGGGCGAACACCGGGGGAAGACCAAGGCCGGTGTGCCATGGGCCAAATCGGCAGGCGCGAAAGCTCAGTCGCCGGTGAGCTGACGAACCCGGATGCGCACGCTGCTGAGCAGGCAAATCAGCAGCAGCGCGGTGCCGATGGTGGCGCAGATCGCGACCGGGGCGGAAGTCCGCGGACCGTCATAGGCGGCCACGGCAATCCACAGGGCCATCCAGGCGGCGCCGAGGTTCACATAGATTCCCATGGGGTTAAAGAACGTCATCGCGCTGACCGCCAGGCAGGTGAGCAGTACCAGCAACGCAGTGGCCGCATGCACTGGCCGGGCCAGGGCCTCGACACCGAGCGTGGGAACCCAGGCGGTGAAATTCGTCAGGACCATCACCAGCGTCGTGCCGAAGAACAGTCCCATCGTGGCCCGGGTAATCCACCGATCCGCCGAGGTGTAGAGCACCTTGCGGCTGATCCGGCGCAGGATCAGGAACAGATCGGTCAGCAGCAGCAGCCCGATCGCCAGCGCCGCGCCGAGCTGCCGCGCATCCAGCAGCTGCAGCCACAACCCGGCCAGCAGGGCCGCTGCGGCGACCAGGAAGCGGATCCGGTAGTGCAGCAGGGCCTGGCGCTGAGGCTCCCGGCACTGGTACAGGGCATACAGCCCGAGCCCCAGCAGCAGCGGAACCCAGATCCAGTCCGCCGACGCGGCAGGGGCGCCATGCTGGGCATAGAGCACGCCGACGCCGTGCGGGCCGAGCTGGGTGGCAAAGGCCAGCCCGTGGGCCAGCAGCGCCCAGAGGGCACCGGCGAAAACCAGCGCTGCGCAGCACAGGGCCAGGGTCGTGGAAACCTGTGGGGTGCTGGTGCTCAAGACGTTCCTGTCCTCAATAGATCCTGCCTAGTGAGCTGATGGTTGTCACAACATACCACCGCAGCGTGGGAGCGGGGCCGAAACACGGCGTGCCGCTGACGGATTGGCGGCAAACGGCTAGTGTTGATCAGGTGAACGAAGAACTCTCCGAGGGCGCCCACTGGGTCCGCGAAGCCATTGCGCTGCTTGACGCCGACGCCAACCGCAGCGCCGACACCCACCTGCACGTCTTCCCGCTGCCCGCCCAGTGGGGCATCGACCTGTACCTGAAGGACGAATCGGTGCACCCCACGGGTTCGCTGAAGCACCGCCTGGCCCGTTCGCTGATCCTCTACGGCTTGGTCAACGGCCACATCGGGAAGGACACCACCCTGGTGGAGGCCTCCAGCGGGTCCACCGCGGTCTCCGAGGCCTACTTCGCCCGCATGCTGGGGCTGCCGTTCATAGCCGTGGTGCCGCACGGAACCAGCAGTGAGAAGGTGGAGCTGATTGAGTTCTACGGCGGGCACTGCCACTTCGTGGATGGGCCGGCGGCCGTCTACCAGTCGGCCCGTGAGCTGGCCGCGGAGAGCAACGGGTACTACCTGGACCAGTTCTCCTACGCCGAACGGGCCACCGACTGGCGGGGCAACAACAACATCGCCGAATCGGTGTTCTCCCAGATGTCCGCCGAGCGCCACCCGATTCCCTCCTGGATCGTGATCAGCGCCGGCACCGGCGGCACCAGCGCCACCTTCGGGCGCTATGTGCGCTATCGGCGCCACGCCACAAAGGTCGCCGTCGCCGACCCGGAGAACTCGGCCTTCTATGAGGGCTGGCGGCGCCGGGACATGAACTACGCCACCGGCATTGGCTCACGCATCGAGGGCATCGGGCGCCCGGTGGTCGAACCGTCCTTCGTGCCCGGGGTGATCGACCAGATGCTGCAGGTTCCCGACGCCGGGTCCATCGCCGCCATGCGTCTGTTGCGGGCCAAGACCCGGCACTGGGCCGGGGCCTCCACCGGCACGAACCTGTACGCCGCCTTCGAGGTGATCGCCCGGATGCTGCGCAACGGCGAGCAGGGCAGCGTGGTGACGCTGATCTGCGACAGGGGCGAGCGCTACCAGAACACCTACTACGATGACGCGTGGCTGCAGGCCAATGACCTGCAGCCCGGACACCACGCCGCGGTGCTGGAGCACTTTTTGCAGACCGGGCAGTGGGATCCGGGCCAGTAGCCCGCTCCGTCGGCCAGGGGGCGCCGCTACGTCGAAGGGCGCAGGGTGGGCATCAGGCCCAGGGTCTTCTTGCGCTGGTGCACCGAGAAGTAGCGTAGTCCCGCATCCGCGGCCACGAAGCGGCGCCGCGACCGGGCCGGCAGGTAGAGCACGTCGCCCACCGCCAGCGGCACGCTGCCGGTTTCGGTGTACAGCACCCCGGAGCCGGAAAACACGTGGATCAGCACGTCCAGGTCCGGGCCCTGGTGTTCGCCGATCTGCTCGCCGGGGCCCAGCGCGATGATGTTCGCATCCAGATCCCGTTGTTCGGGCTCCAGCTTCCAGATCGCCCCGCTGCCCTGGGCCGCCGCGGCCAGCCCGGTGGTGTTGGCCAGCACCCGGGGCAGCGGCGTGGCGGCCAGCCGGGTGAGCAGCACCCGCCACTGTCCAGGGTCCAGCGCCCGGGCCTGCCAGTCAAAGGCGCCGGGCTGGTCCCGCTCGAACTCGCGGCGCAGGTTCTGCGGTTCATCATCGGCCAGCAGCACCAGCTGTTCACCGGTCTGCAACCGGGCGAAAAGCTCGAAAATCCGGGCGTGGCGCTGCGGCTTGGGGATCTGGCGCACATCGATGGTCTGCGGGTCTTTGGGGGACAAGGCTTTCTCCATCTCACGGCCTGGGGTGTGCCGACTGGGTCTGCCGGCTGGGTCTGCCGGCTCTTCCCACAGCTTAGCCCCGCGACCTTGGGGAATCGGTTCTTCGCCGGGAGTGCCTAGACTGAAGGGCAGTGGGCGGAGCCGCCGGGCCCGCACCGTGGCCAGCATCGTGGGAAGGAAGCACGCATCATGACAGCACCCCAGCCAGGTTCCAGCGCCGCCGCGCACGCGCAGACCCTGCAGGACTTTCAGCACAATCTGGCCTCGGTGCGCGAACGCATCGCCGAAGCCGAACGCGCCGCCGGGCGCGAGCCGGGCTCGGTGCGCCTGCTCCCGGTGTCCAAGACCGTGCCGGAGGAACGCCTGCGCATCGCGATCGGCGCGGGCATGGACTACCTGGGGGAGAACAAGGTGCAGGAGGCCGCGCGCAAGGCGGAGAACCTGGCCGACATCCCGAACCTGAAGTTCTCGGTCATTGGGCACCTGCAAACCAACAAGGCCAAGTACGTGGCCCGCTTCGCCCACGAATTCCAGGCGCTGGACAACCTGCGCCAGGCCACCGCCCTGCAGCGGCGGCTGGAACTGGAGGACCGGACCCTGGATGTGTTCGTCCAGGTGAACACGTCCGCCGAGGAATCCAAGTTCGGACTGGCGCCCGAGGACACTGCGCCTTTCCTCACCCAGCTGCCGGCCTTTGACCGGCTGCGGGTGCGCGGGCTGATGACCCTGGCGATCTTCTCCAGCGACACCGAACGGGTGCGCGCCTGCTTCGTGCGCCTGCGCGAACTGCGTGAGCGGCTGCGCCAGCAGGCCCCTGACACGGTCGGTCTGGATGAACTGTCCATGGGGATGAGCGGGGACTTTGAACTGGCCATCGCCGAGGGCGCGAGCGTGGTGCGGGTCGGCCAGGCGATCTTCGGGGCCCGCGCCCTGCCCGACAGCCACTACTGGCCCGGCTTCGCCGGCTAGCCGCCACCCCCGATCCGACCTAAGAGTTCCACCGGTGACATGCGGCCTTATGCACACGGGGGTGTGAGATTTGTGGCCAAACGTGGCACCTGGGCGCAATGCGTCGTAGGCTCAGCAGTGAGGCAAACGGTGGAAATCGTCCGCCGGCGAAAATGAGGAGGCACTATGCCTACGGTCGCGCAGAACATCATTAGCCAGCTCGAAGTCCAGGGCGTGAAGCGGATGTACGGGATCCCCGGCGATTCGCTCAACGGCCTGACCGACGCGTTGCGGGAAAACGGGCGCATCGAATGGGTGCACACCCGCCATGAGGAGGCCGCCGCGTTCGCCGCCGCCGCCGAAGCCGAGATCACCGGGGAGCTGGCCGTCTGCGTCGGCTCCTGCGGGCCGGGCAACCTGCACCTGATCAACGGGCTGTACGACGCCAACCGCTCCCGCGTGCCGGTACTGGCCATCGCCGCCCACATCCCCACCGAGGAAATCGGTTCCAACTACTTCCAGGAAACCCACCCCACCGACGTGTTCCGCGAATGCTCGGTGTACGTCGAGCAGGTCTCCGACGCCTCGCAGATGCCGCGCATCATGAACATCGCGATGCGCGAGGCCATTGAAAAGCGCGGGGTGGCGGTCCTGGTGATCGCCGGGGACGTGGCCCTGCAGGACATGCCGCGCATCACCCCGCGCAAGATCGCCAAGACCGAACCACGGGTGCTGCCCAGCGAGGCGGAAATCGAACGCGCCGCCCAGGTGCTTGGCGGCTCCAAGAAGGTCACCATCCTCGCCGGTGCCGGCAGCGCCGGCGCCCACGCCGAGGTGATGGAGCTGGCCGACAAGCTCGCCGCCCCGGTGGTGCACGCGCTGCGCGGCAAGGACCACATCTCCTACGACAATCCGTTTGACGTGGGCCTGACCGGGCTGATCGGCTTCGCCTCGGGCTACCGCGCCATCGAGGACTGCGACGTGCTGCTGATGCTGGGCACCGACTTCCCGTACCAGCAGTTCCTGCCCGAGGAGGCCACCACCATCCAGGTGGACCTGCGCGGTGAACAGATCGGGCGGCGCACCAAGGTGGACATCCCGCTGGTGGGCACCGTGAAGGACACCGCCCGGGCCCTGTCCGAGGTGCTGCCGCGCTCCAAGCACCGCAAGCACCTGGACGAGTCGACCAAGCACTTCGCCAAGACCCGCGAAAAGCTGGACGAGCTGGCCACCCCCTCCAAGCGCGGGGACGCGATCCACCCGCAGTACCTGGCCCGCCTGGTCGACCAGGCCGCCAGCGAGGACGCGGTGTTCACCGCGGACGTCGGCTCACCGACCGTGTGGGCGGCGCGCTACCTGAGCATGAACGGCAAGCGCCGGCTGCTGGGCTCCTTCAACCACGGTTCGATGGCCAACGCGCTCTCGCACGCCATCGGCGCGCAGGCCGTGGACCGCAAGCGCCAGTCCATCGCGCTGGCCGGCGACGGCGGGCTGACGATGCTGCTCGGTGAGCTGCTGACCGTGAAGCAGAACGGGCTGAACGTGAAGACCGTGGTGTTCAACAACTCCTCGCTGAACTTCGTGGAGCTGGAGATGAAGGCCGCCGGCTACCTCACCTACGGCACCACGCTGGAGAACCCGGACTTCGCCGCCGTGGCCGAGGCCATGGGCATCAAGGGCATCCGGGTCACCGACTCGGCGGACCTGCCCGACGCGGTCGAACAGATGCTGGCCCACGACGGACCGGTGGTGCTCGATGTGCTCACCGACCGCCAGGAGCTGAGCATGCCGCCGACCATCAAGTTCGAACAGGCCAAGGGCTTCGCCCTGTTCGCCATCAAGACCGTGATGTCCGGTCGCGGCGACGAACTGCTGGATCTGGCCAAGACGAACTGGCGCCGGATGTTCTAGGACACCGCCCATGACCCGCACCAATCCCCGCTAGCCCCAACCGGCACCGCCATGACCGAGCACCAGCTGCCGCAGACCAGCACGCCACTGGACGTGCTGGTCTGCGGCGCGGGAATCGCCGGCAGTGCCGTGGCCGGGCTGCTGCAGTGCAGCGGGCACCGGGTCACCCTGATTGAACGCGCCGGTGCCCACGCCCCGGCCGGATACATGCTCGCCCTCTTCCCGCTGGCCGAGGACCTCTTCCAGGCCCTGGGGCTCACCGAAGCCTACCGGCGGCACAGCATCGAGCTGGCCAACTACCGGCTCTACGACCGGCACGGTGCGCTGCTGCGCGAGGACCGGCTGGGCGAGCTGATGGGCGCCGCCGGCAGCTACCGCGGCATCAGCCGCGCCGCGCTGCTGCAGCTGCTGCGCTCCGCGGCGGTCCCGGCCTCCTACAATACGATCCTCACCGACCTGCAGATCCAGGGGGAGCAGGCCTCGGTGACGCTGCAGAACCCCGAACGGCAATGGACCCAGCGCTTTGACCTGGTGATCGTTGCCGAAGGCATGAACTCCTCCACCCGAACCCTGCTGCAGGTACCCACCCAACGGCTGAACACCGGCTGGGGCGGCTGGGTGGTGTGGGAGGAAACCGAAAGCCGGCGCATCGTTGAGCCCGGCGAGGCAGCTGGACCCGCATCGCCAGCCACCGGCAGTGAACTGTGGGGCAACGGCTACTTCATGGGCGCCTACCCGGTCCCCGGCGCCACCGGCTTCTTCCTGGGCGGGCCCAGCGCCCTGTGCCAGGCCGGGCCGGCCGGCTTCCTGGACACCGTCTACCGCGGCACCGGGGGCATCCCGCAGGAATTTCGCACCGTCGGGGACACGCTGATGTCCCAGCAGCACCCCTACTACTGGAGCCTGGAGGATGTGCGGGCCAGCCGGTGGGTCAACGGGCCGGTGGTGCTGCTCGGGGACGCGGCCGCCGGCTTCCTGCCCACCGCCGGGATCGGGGCCGGGATGGCCCTGGATTCGGCCTGGCTGCTGGCCAGCGCCCTGGCCGAACACGGCCGCTACCCGCTGCCGCAGCTGCTCTCGGGCTACCTGAAGGCCGCCAGGCCCCGCGTGCTGGCCGCCCAGGACAACTCGCGCCGGCTGGCCCGGCTGATGTTCCGGCGCAGCGCCGCCTGGGCCGCCGTGCGCGACGCGCTCACCCGGCGGGCCAGTGTCGCCGCCGTGTTGGGCCCGATCCGCAGCATCATCGACACCCGCCCGGACATCGGCGAGCTGCTGCGTCAAATGTGAAGCCCACGCCCGTAGGAGCCTATGCTTAAGCAGGACCGTGCCCGCCGGGGCACCACGTTTTGCGGACGTTCAGATCGACTACGTTGAAGAAGAGGCCTGTACGCTTTCATGACATCGCAACCAGCTGCGGCGCACGCCGCGACCATCGAGGATTTCACCCACAACCTGCAGGCGGTTCACCAACGCATCGCCGCGGCGGCCACCGCTGCCGGCCGGGACCCGAAGGACGTACGGCTGCTGCCGGTAACCAAGACCATCCCCTCCCAGCGGTTGCGCCTGGCCATTGCCGCCGGCGTTGACACGCTGGGGGAGAACAAGGTGCAGGAGGCCCTGGCCAAGAGCGAGGAGCTGGCGGACCTGACCCACCTGCGCTACGCCATCATCGGGCCCCTGCAGCGCAACAAGGCCAAGTTCGTGGCCCGTTTTGCCCACGAGTTCCACGCCCTGGACTCGCTGCGCCTGGCCGAGACCCTGCAGCGCCAACTGGAGGCCGCCGAGCGGACCCTGGAGGTCTACATCCAGGTCAACACGTCCGGCGAGGACACCAAATCCGGGATCCAGGCCGACGAGGCCGCCGAACTGGCCGCCGCGCTACAGCCCCTGGACCGCCTGGAACTGCGCGGGCTGATGACCATGGCGGCCCACTCCACCGACCAGGCGATGGTGCGGGCCAGTTTCCGGCGGCTGCGCGAGTGCGCCGAGTCGGTGCGCGATGCCGCACCCAACCCGGAACGCTTCACGCAGCTGTCCATGGGCATGAGCGGGGACTTCGAGCTGGCCATCGCCGAAGGCGCCACCGTGGTGCGCGTAGGCCAGGGGATCTTCGGCGCCCGCCACTACCCGGACCGGCCCGCACAGTGAGCGGGCTGGAACTGGACCGGCGCCCGGTCAAGGCCGTGGTGATCGGATCCCAGCTGGCCTACGGCGCGGTGGGAAACAACACCGTGGCCCGGATGATCGAGGCGGCCGGGCACCGCTGCGTGCAGGTGCCCACCGTGGTGCTCAGCAACCTGCCGCACTACCCGAGCCTGGCCGGTGGCCCGGTGCCCGAGACCTGGCTGACCGGGTTCCTTGACGACCTGCTGGCCCGCCAGGTGCTCGATGACACCCAGTACGTGTTCGTCGGCTACCTGGGTGAGGCCCGGCAGGCCGAGATCATCGCCGCCTGGTATCTCCGGGCCCGTGAGCTATACCCGCAGCTGAAGCTGATCCTGGACCCGGCCATGGGTGATGACGATGTGGGGCTCTACACCCACCAGGACGTTGCCGACGGCTACCGGGAGCACCTGTTGCCGATCGCGTGGCTGAGCACCCCGAACCGCTTTGAGCTGGCGCTGTTCAGCGGGGAGTCGATCTACGACGAGCAGGACGCGGCGAACGCCTGCCTGGACTTGATGGAGGCCGGCTGCCGCTACGTGGTGCTCACCTCCGCGCCCACCGATGATCCGTCCCTCATCGGGTGCCTGATCGCCCTGGACGAGGAGCACTTCGAGCAGGTGGACACCGCCCGGGTCACCAGCACCGCCAAGGGCGCGGGAGACTGCTTCGCCGGGCTGATGATCGGTGAACTGCTGCGCGGCAGCGAGCTGCTGCCGGCAGTGGAACAGGCGGTGCTGGGAACCTCGAGCGCGCTCTCCGGCAACCATCCGCTGTTCTAGAGGCCGCGCGGGCTGCGGACACTTGTCTCGAGCCCCGCGGCCTTCCGCATGCCCGCACACTCTCGTGCACTGGAATCAGTCTGTGTCAGGCAACGGAGGTTGGCCCCGATCAGTTCGTGGCGGGCGGTCTGCGGCGGCGGAAACGGGTGCGGAAAAGTTTCCCACATTCGGCCATATCGAAGCCTAAATGTCGGTGCCGGGGATGACACTAGGGATAGGTCCGGCAGCCGTCGCCCGGCACTAGATAGTGTGTCCGCCGTAGGCTCGCCCAACACGCCGAAAGGAGGCTCACAAAAGAATTTTTAACGCGCATCGAGCCGTCCACCGGCTGTGGACAAGATAGGGTCCACCCCGAGAAATCGCGGTTTAAACCGGGCCTCTTATCCACAAGACGTGTGGACTTGACAATGGCCGAATGACATACTTGTAATACATCATGTTGTGGCTGCTTGCACGGGCCAACACAAGATGTAGTATTGAACCCGATGGCGCGTTAGGCGCCGGAAACACCTCGACAACACGGTTTCGGGGCATTTGAGAGGCGGCCGCGTGACCAACCCTTGAAGGGTGTCGCAGAGCCAAAAAGGGACTTTCCAAAGGGGAACAGGGACATGACCGTCACGGTATACACCAAGCCATCCTGCGTGCAGTGCAACGCCACTTATCGAGCCCTGGATAAGAAGGGCATCGTGTACAACAAGGTCGACATCTCCCAGGACGCCGCAGCGCTGGAGCGTGTGCGCAACCTGGGCTACATGCAGGCCCCTGTCGTCATCACCGACAACGACCACTGGTCCGGCTTCCGCCCGGACAAGATCGAGACTCTGGCCCAGGCAAACTAAGCTCAGCCACTCGAAACAACCACGGGTTTTACTCGTCTCAACTAGTAAGCGGAGGCGATCGACTTGCCACCATCAGCGCTGGCCGAGAATCAGCAGTTGGATGAGGCTAGCCACGCCGTGCAGTACACCGACCAGAAGTTGATTTACTTCTCTTCTGCGTCGGAGTACACGCACCGGTTTGTGCAAAAACTGAATATCGGTTCGGCGCGCATCCCCTTGTTTGCGCGCGAACCAGAACTCATTGCCACCAAGCCCTACGTTCTGGTGATTCCCACTTATGGGGGAGAGAACGGAAAACGGGCAGTTCTACCGCAAATTCTGAATTTCTTGAGGAATGAACAGAACCGCCGGCTTCTTCAGGGAGTCATCGGCTCGGGCAACACCAACTTCGGCACCACATATTGTCTGGCGGCTAAACGCGTCGCAGCCAAATGCCAGGTGCCGGTTCTATACACATTTGAATTGATGGGGACATCGGAAGACGTCCACAAAGTCAAAGAAGGGCTTGATACCTTTTGGACACTAAAGTCTCAGAAGCGGACCTGATGAAGGATGCCAAGGAGCTTCCTGCGAACCTGCAGGGACTGAGCTACAACGACCTGAACGCCATGCTGAACCTCTACGGTCCCGATGGCAAGATCCAGTTCGAGGTCGACCGTTACGCGGCGCGCCAGTACTTCCTGGACCACGTCAACAACAACACTGTGTTCTTCCACGACCTGGATGAGAAGCTCGAATACCTGGTGAAGAACGATTACTACGAGCGGGAAACCCTCGACCAGTATTCGATGAACTTCATCCGCGGTCTCTACAAGCGCGCCTACAACCACAAGTTCCGCTTCCAGACCTTCCTGGGCGCTTTCAAGTTCTACACCTCCTACACGCTGAAGACCTTTGACGGCAAGCGTTACCTGGAACGCTACGAAGACCGCGTGTGCACGGTGGCCCTGCACCTGGCCCGCGGGGATGAGCAGCTGGCCGAAAAGCTGGTCGATGAGATCATTTCCGGCCGTTTCCAGCCGGCAACCCCCACCTTCCTGAACGCCGGCAAGGCACAACGCGGCGAACTGGTCTCCTGCTTCCTGCTGCGCATTGAAGACAACATGGAGTCCATCGCCCGCGCGGTGAACTCTTCGCTGCAGCTGTCCAAGCGCGGCGGCGGTGTCGCCCTGGCGCTGACCAACCTGCGTGAGTACGGGGCCCCGATCAAGCAGATCGAGAACCAGTCCTCCGGCGTCATTCCAGTCATGAAGCTGCTGGAAGACTCCTTCTCCTACGCCAACCAGCTCGGTGCCCGCCAGGGTGCCGGTGCCGTCTACCTGAACGCGCACCACCCGGACATCCTGCGCTTCCTGGACACCAAGCGCGAGAACGCGGACGAGAAGATCCGCATCAAGACCCTCTCGCTCGGCGTGGTCGTTCCGGACATCACCTTTGAGCTGGCACGCAAGAACGAGGACATGTACCTGTTCAGCCCCTACGACGTGCAGCGCGTCTACGGGGTGCCGTTCAGCGAAATCTCGGTGACCGAGAAGTACTACGAGATGATTGATGACTCGCGCATCAAGAAGACGAAGATCAACGCCCGCGACTTCTTCACCACCATCGCCGAGATCCAGTTCGAATCCGGGTACCCGTACCTGATGTTCGAAGACACCGTGAACCGGGCCAACCCGATCGCCGGACGGATCACCATGTCCAACCTGTGCTCGGAAATCCTGCAGGTCTCCTCGCCGTCGGAATACAACGATGACCTGAGCTACGCCCGTGTCGGCAAGGACATCTCCTGCAACCTGGGCTCGATGAACATCGCCAAGGCCATGGACGGCAAGGACTTGGCCGGCTCGGTGGACATCGCCATCCGTGCGCTGACCGCGGTCTCGGACATGTCCGACATCAACTCGGTTCCCTCCATTGCCGACGGCAACTCGCGTTCTCACGCCATCGGCCTGGGGCAGATGAACCTGCACGGCTACCTGGCCCGTGAGCACGTGCACTACGGTTCCGAAGAAGGCTTGGACTTCACCAACATCTACTTCTACACCGTGGTGTTCCACGCCCTGAGCGCCTCGAACAAAATCGCGATCGAGCGCGGCGAGACCTTCGACGGCTTCGAGAACTCGAAGTACGCCTCGGGAGAGTTCTTCGACAAGTACACCGACCAGGTGTGGGAGCCGGCCACCGAGCGTGTTCGTGAACTGTTCGCCGACATCCAGATCCCTACCCAGGAAGACTGGAAGAAGCTGAAGGCCTCCATCATGGAGCACGGCATCTACAACCAGAACCTGCAGGCGATCCCGCCGACCGGATCGATCTCCTACATCAACAACTCGACTTCCTCCATCCACCCGGTGGCCTCGAAGATCGAGATCCGCAAGGAAGGCAAGATCGGCCGCGTCTACTACCCGGCGCCGTTCATGAACAACGAGAACCTGGAGTACTACCAGGACGCGTACGAGATCGGCTACGAGAAGATCATCGACACCTACGCCGCTGCCACCCAGCACGTGGACCAGGGCCTGTCGCTGACCCTGTTCTTCAAGGACACGATCACCACCCGCGACATCAACAAGGCCCAGATCTACGCATGGCGCAAGGGCATCAAGACCCTGTACTACATCCGCCTGCGCCAGCTGGCCCTGGAAGGCACCGAGGTCGACAACTGCGTCTCGTGCATGCTCTAACCTGAGCTGGCCCGAATCGCACCGCGAGGGGCACAACAAACGAGGCATCTGAAGACCGCAATGTTTTCAGATGCCTCGTTTGCTTCCAGACAGTACCGGAGAACCCACAGGGGCCCACTCAGGCCAGAACGGAATCCGCCTGCGGCGGTAGACTTAAACCACCAAACCACGACTCTTCAACGAGGAACCATGACCGAGAAGATTCAGCTCACCAACAAGGTCGAAGCCATTAACTGGAACCGCATCCAGGACGAGAAGGACGTTGAAGTCTGGAACCGGCTGGTCAACAACTTCTGGTTGCCCGAGAAGGTGCCGCTGTCCAACGACATCCAGTCCTGGGCCACCCTCAACGAAGACGAAAAACTGCTGACCATGCGGGTGTTCACCGGGCTGACCCTGCTGGACACCCTGCAGGGAACCGTCGGCGCGGTCTCACTGATTCCCGATGCGCTGACCCCGCACGAGGAAGCGGTGTACACCAACATCGCCTTCATGGAGTCGGTGCACGCCAAGAGCTACTCCTCGATCTTCTCCACCCTGGCTTCGACCAAGGAAATTGACGAGGCCTTCCGCTGGTCCACGGAGAACCAGAACCTGCAGAAGAAGGCGCAGATCATCGAGAGCTACTACCACGGTGACGACCCGCTCAAGCGCAAGGTCGCTTCGACCCTGCTGGAGTCCTTCCTGTTCTACTCGGGCTTCTACCTGCCGATGCATTGGTCATCGCGTGCAAAGCTGACGAACACCGCGGACTTGATCCGACTCATCATCCGCGATGAAGCCGTGCACGGCTACTACATTGGCTACAAGTACCAGAAGGGCTTGGAACAGCAGACCGAGCAGCGCCGCCAGGAACTGAAGGACTACACCTTCGATCTGCTCTTCGAACTCTACGAAAACGAAGTTCAGTACACCCACGACCTCTACGACCCGGTCGGTCTGAGTGAGGACGTGAAGAAGTTCCTGCACTACAACGCGAATAAGGCGCTGATGAACCTGGGCTACGAGGCCATGTTCCCGGCCACCGTCACCGGCGTATCTCCGGCAATCCTCTCGGCACTGAGCCCGAACGCCGATGAGAACCACGACTTCTTCTCCGGCTCCGGTTCCTCCTATGTGATCGGCAAGGCCGTCAACACCGAGGATGAGGACTGGGACTTCTAGGAGCCAGACAACGAGCCAGCTGATCAGCGGCTAGCTGCACCGGCAACAGGGCCCGAGGCCCCCGAAAATATCGGGAGGTTTCGGGCCTTGCGCGTACCGACGCCATTGGCTTTCAAAGGGGCGAAGGACGAACCTAGCTTAACGGGCCCGCCAATAGTCCGGCCCCAGGCTGATCTGCCACCGTGTAGCCGGACAGGTCCATGGACGGCTGCTTCAACCGCGACCGATGCGCCCGCAACAACGACAGCGGTGTTCCTGGTTGCGCCGGGGCCGCTAGGATCATCACAGGTACTACTATCGGCCCCGAACCATCAGTGCTGAAATGAGGCTTATGAGCATCACATGGACCGAACAGCAGGTTCAGGCTGTGCGCCGCCGCTCAATCTCGGTCCTCGCGCTGGGGCAGGTCTTGGGCGGTCTGGGCGCAGGAGCGACCCTGACTCTCGGCTCCCTGCTGATCGTGGACGTTGCCGGAACCGATGCCCTGGCGGGCATGGCAGCGACCATGAACACCATCGGGGCTGCTGTGATGGCCATACCCCTGGCCATTCTTGCCCAGCGTCGGGGACGCAGAGTTTCATTGGCCACCGGGGCACTGGTCGCCATTGTGGGAGTGCTGACCATCCTGGCCGGAACGCTTCTTGCCTGGTGGCCGGTGGTGTTGCTGGGAATGGGAGTGCTGGGAACCGGAAGCGCCCTCAACCTGCAATCCCGGTTCGCCGCCACCGACCTGTCCAGTGACAGGACCCGGGGACGGGATCTCTCCCTGGTTGTCTGGGCGACGACGATTGGTGCCGTTACCGGGCCGAACTTGTTTGAGCCGGGCGAAGTGATCTCCCGGGCCCTGAATCTGCCGCAGTTCACCGGCGGCTTTCTCATCGCCATGGTGGCCCAAGCGGTGGGATTGGGGATCTACTGGTTTGGCCTGCGTCCCGACCCGATGCTCGTGGCCCAGCACCGGGAGGGGAACCCCCGAACCGGAGCGGTATCGCGAACCAGTGGGTTCTCCATTCTGCGCACCTCTCTGGCCGCCCGGGGAGCAGTCATCACGGTCGCGATGAGCCATGCCCACATGGTCGCGTTGATGTCGATGACCCCGATCCACCTGCAGCACCACGGCTCAACGCTGACCCTGATAGGAGTCACCATTTCAGCCCACGTTGCCGGAATGTACGCGCTCTCCCCAGTCTTCGGCTGGCTGACCGACCGGGTCGGCGCACGCCCCGTCGTCTATGCCGGCCAGCTGCTTTTCATTACCGCGAGCATTTTGGTGTGGTTCGGCATGGAGAACTATGCGCTGATCACCGCGGCTTTGGTCTGCCTGGGCCTGGGATGGAGCGCTTCCACCGTGGCCGGCGCGGTCATGGTAAGTGGGGCGGTTGACATTGCCCATCGTCCGCAGCTGCAGGGCACCTCGGATTTGCTGATGAACCTCAGCGGTGCGGCCGGGGGACTGGTCGCCGGCCCCATCCTCGTGTGGCTCGGTTTCGGCGGCCTGGGGCTCGTGTTGCTGGGCCTGGTCGCGGTGGTGCTGCTGGTCAACATTCCCCGACATTCCAGCCAGACCCTGAACTGACCTTCCCTTGGATGGAGGCACCTTTCCGGACTTCCGCGAGCCGCGTTTCGGTGCGAGAGTTGAAACAGGTTGCGAGGCGAGGGAGTGGTTATGGCAGAAAATCCCGACTGCATCATTGTCGGTGGCGGTCCGGCGGGAATGGTTGCCGGACTCCTGCTGGCGCGTTGCGGAGTGAAGGTCGTCGTTTTGGAGAAGCACGGTGATTTCCTGCGCGACTTCCGGGGGGACACCATTCATCCCTCGACCCTGGAACTGCTGGATCAGCTGGGTCTGATGGACGAATTCGAGAAGATTCCCTATTCGAAGGTCTTTGGTGCCAGAATCCCGGATCGCCGGGGGCACGACGTCAGGGTGGTTGACCTTGCCGGGCTGAAGCATCCCTACCCATTTATCGCCATGGCGCCGCAGTGGGATTTTTTGAGCCTGTTGGCCCGTGCGGGGGAGCAGGAGGGGAACTTCGAGCTGCGGATGAATTGCGAAGTGACCGACGTGGTGATTGAATCCGGCCAAGTTGTCGGAGTCCAGTACCGCAGCGAGACCGGGGAGGGGCAGCTCAGGGCGCTGCTCACGATCGCCGCGGACGGACGCTGGTCTACCGTGCACCGTCAAGCGGGACTGTCTTTAAGGGAATATCGAGTACCGGTCGATGTCTGGTGGTTCCGCATCAAGGGGTCAATGCAGGCTAGCAACACGCTGTTGCCAGTGTTCTCGCCCAATCGCGTCTTCGTGCTCATACCCCGGGGAAACTATGTCCAAACGGCGATGCTGCTCAAAAAGGGGGATGACACCAAGCTGCGGCGTCAAGGCATTGAGGAGTTTCGCCGTCAGGTCACTGCGGCCGTTCCAGACCTGGAATCGGCAGTCCAGGACCTGGAACTTGAAGATCTGAAACTGTTGGAGGTGCTGCTGAACCGGGCCAATAAATGGTGGAGGCGCGGATTATTGTGCATCGGGGATTCAGCTCATGCGATGAGTCCGGTTGGAGGCGTGGGCGTGAACTTGGCAGTGCAGGATGCGGTATGTGCCGCACGGCGGCTTGCTGTTCCGCTGGCGACGGGCCGGATTACCGATCGCGATGTGGCTGCAGTTCAGCGCCGACGAGAACTGCCGACGATGGTGGTGCAGTCGGTTCAGCGGATTCTGCACCGGGGCCTGGTGCAGATCCTGGACAGTGACTCTGAGGTCGAACTGCCAAGCGCCATAGGATGGGTGCTGCGCAGAATTCCGCAGTTGGCGAGGATTCCGGCGCGTCTGATCGGCGTTGGGCTGTTGCGCGAAAAACCGCCGGAGCCTGCGCTCGCTTCAGGACGACAGCAGACTTAAATGAGTGTGGGAGCCAGGATGAACTCCTGGCTCCCACACGGCTCAAGCTTTAGCGAGCCTGAATGTTGGTTGCCTGCAGGCCCTTCGGGCCCTGCTCAACGCTGTACTCCACGGTCTGGCCTTCTTCCAGAGCGCGGAAACCGAAGCTCTGGATTGCGCTGTAGTGGGCGAAGACGTCGGCGGAACCGTCAGAGGGAGCGATGAAGCCGAAGCCCTTTTCAGCGTTAAACCATTTTACAGTGCCAGTGGCCATTTTTTGTTTCCTTATTTTGTTCTGGCCACAAGTGTGGCCGATGAAGCCGTGCTGCGTTCGCGGCACGAAAATTGTGGGTTATCCGTTGACTCGGCCCGCGCCGAAGCACGAGGCACTAGCATCGGTGATCGATTACTGAACTTTGGATGCTGCAGAGACCGCACGGGGTAGTGATGCAACGTGAATGATGTGAATCGAATTTCTGCGCTGAAGTTGGCCACTGGAAAGGGAATGGCTTGGGGATGCACGAAGAGAACCCTGTTGAGGGAAGGTGACGGTGCTGAGCCGAAAGACAGTGGATAAAAAGAGATTAAGGATTCGATTCAAACTAAGAGCTCGAACGCGTGTGGAACACATTGAGCTGAACTGCTGCTGTGCGCGGCCCTGAGTATGTACCAGAGCCGAGTCACGGTGCTCCGCAAGCTGTTAGGCCGACGCGGTGCACAAGATAACTATACGAGTCTAGCAGGTTTATAGTCAGAACTTGCACTCTTCATTGCCAAGCTGAGCTTTCCCAGTTCGTTCTTCCGTATAGCGCCTAGTGGGAGTGCTAACTGAAAGCAGTCTGTGAATCGATGCTAGCCATCGGGCGCCTACGCCGTTCACTTTGATGCCCGGTGACCGGGATGGTCTTGCTGATCCTCTGTCGCCCCCCATTCCCCAGGCCCACCCCCGGTGCGGTGGGCCTGGGAAGGGTTAGCGGCTTGCAGGGGACTTGGTCTTCCGGCCTAGCATGACCTTCTTTGCAGCCTCTTGCAGTAGGTCAGCGTTGGCTGCCGCCCCAGCGGTCACCCCTGCGGCAGCTGAAGCCAGGATCATGGCGCCCAGATTGGCAACATTGCCTGCGGCGTAAACGCCGGGAATATCAGTAGCGCCCATCTGGTCGGTGGCAATGTATTCTCCCATTGAGTGCTGGGCCAATTGGCCGCCCAGGCTCAGGTAGAGCCCCGCATTTGCGTGCATGCTGCTGGCCACAACCG
>Ga0153920_1000031_pt1 | contig 71760 bp, 87 predicted proteins | sample TSNJ004MetaG_FD_104713 | JGI IMG/M metagenome (GOLD analysis project Ga0153920, IMG submission 104713) | Attine ant fungus gardens microbial communities from New Jersey, USA - TSNJ004 MetaG | ecosystem: Host-associated > Fungi > Mycelium > Unclassified | place: USA: New Jersey, Brendon T. Byrne...
AGCATGAGCAACACCGAGAACATCAGCGTCATCAACTTGGGCGAGGACGGGGACCAGTGGATGGTCACGGGCACCTCGGACGCGCACAGCGCCGACGAAGCAGTGCGCAATTGGTTCGAGCGCGAGACCGGGACCACCCTGGAAGCCAGTTTCCTCGCCGATGACCTGATCGAGCTGAACATCGTGTACCGCACGGACTGGTGCTGGCTGGCAGGTGGAACCGAACCCCGCGGGGAAGAGGACCGGCTCGTCATCGGCTCGGCCTGGGGCAAGTGCTTCGCCGGATTCGTGGTGCAGGCATGAGCATCTTCACCCTGATCGCACTGTTCATCATCGTCTGGTTCCTGGCCGCTCTCGGCCTGGCCTTCCTGCTTGGCCGCTACTTCAAGCAGCTGAAGCGGAAGATCGACGATCTGCACTCCCTGCAGCAGACCACACGCTCTGAGCTGCAGGGCAGAACCCAGTACAACATCTTCGAGCAAGGAGGCCGATCATGACTGATCGTCCTAACCCGGAAGCGCTTGATCAACAAGCGCTCGAAGCGGCGGCGAAAGCTCTTAACCCTGGGCTGTATGGCGACTTCGAAGAGTCCTTGGTGAAGCACGCTGGATTCTCGGAGGAGAAGGCCTCCCAATATGTGGAAGCCAAGAAGCGTCGGCATGAAGAACTCGCCTACGCCGCCGTGTCTGCTTACCTGGCCGCTTTGCCAGCGTCCCGCACCTTCACCAATCCGCTGACCGCCCCGCACCGAACCACAACCGGTGCTGTGTCGGATGTAGGCAACATGGGGGTGCCAACACCCGACACAGCACCTCGCGCCATCGAAACCGTGGAGGAGATCCCGGCAACGATTCAGGTGATCAGCTGGGAAGAAGAACCAGAGCACGAATGTTGGAAACTCAGCCCAGACGAAACTTTCGTCGGCTTGATCGTAAAATCTGGGCGCTCATGGTCGCCCGCTGACCAGTACACCCTCCGCGTCGAACGCACGCCCACGGAAGGCGGCGGGGGAATGATCACCATCCTGGAACTACTCGAAGCGCACAGGCTCGGTTGGGTGGCTGACGATGCCGGCCATTACAAGTGTTCGTGCGGTTTCTACCCTGACCCCTTCGATGGCACAGACGTGACCAGCGATGACCAGCACCGCGCCCATGTGGCCGGGGTGTTAGAAGCCCACCAGCAGGAACGGGAAGCTAAGGCGAAAGCTGAAGCGCTCGAAGAAGCGGCGAGTGACAGCCAGATGGGCCCTGTGGCGCACGGATGGAACGCGTCTGGCATTGCATCATGGCTCCGTGCCCGTGCCCGTGCCGAGCAGATCCGCGAGACCTCGTGATGCCTGTCCATCTGTTCCTGGCGCTCCATGCACTGCATTGGCTCCATTCCTGGCCCTAGAAAGGCCAATACCATGACTCAGAACCCCAGGGCGTTGAGAACCGCCCGCACGATTGCCAGGGCCGCGGACTACTCGCACAGGGCGGCCAGAGCGGAGAACACCGGCCAGCCCCGCCTGGCACGCCTTTACCGTCAGGCAGCAGGCCGCGAGATCACTGAGGCCCTGCAGCAGATCCGCAAGACCAGGATCAACCACAACCCGATGCGAGCTTTCCACTACCTAGCACAGGACATGGAGCAGGCTGCCAAGACAGCATTCGGTCCATTTGTCGCGGCCGTGAAGGCCTTACAGGGGCAGCTGGGTAGCGCCGCAAACACGAAAAGCTATTACCGCAAAGGCGACTACGCGTTGGCCGGCCCCTCGAAAGGAGTAACACCATGACCGAGAACCTTGACCTCGAAGAGCTGCGGGAAATAGTGACACGGTGGTCGCCGCTCGATGAAACTACCACCCTGGCCCTGATCAACCGGGTGGAAGCCGCTGAAGAATCACACCGCCTCGCAAACGTGATGCTGCGGACTGTGCTGGAAGAAATGGGTAGCGGCCCGGAGACTGACCCGATCATCAAGGTACGCCAGCTGGTAGCCCGCGCTGAAGCGGCTGGGGCTGCGGTGCAACGCGTGCGGGAGTTGGCGATGGATGCACAGTCGCGGGTATCTCAGATGAACATGCCACGTGTCCGCACCTTGTCAGGAGATATCCTCCGCGTCCTGGACGGTGGTGAGCCGCAGTGTACTGGGCAATAGGGCTTCAAGTAGTCCTGGCCGTAGTTATCGGTAGTGGTTTAGGAACCGCGGCCGCATACCTTATTGCATCCTTGTTAGGGCTGATTTCCGATGACTGAACGCGCGCAGCAGTGTAAGGACTGTTTGGGCTTTGGCAGGCGACTGCGCATCCGTCGCGCCCCTATCTGCCCCACCTGCGGCGGTGCTGGGAGGATCAACCGCTCTGGCCCGTACCGGCTGCAGGACGGCACCTGGAGTGACGGGGTGGACCGATGCAAACGGATCGACCACCGCAAAACCAGTTCCCGCTACGAGGTCACGGCGAACGACGGGCATTTCCTCGTGTGGCACGAAAGCTTTGGGCGGGAGAAACAGTTTCCCACCCATGCCGAAGCTATCGCTTACGCCGACATGCTGGCCAGGAACCAAGACACCTCGCAGCACTGGCATGTCTCCCCGATAGAGGACCAGATCGGCCACGACACGGAAAGCAACGGCGAGTGCGTCTGTGGGCCAACAAGCGAGCTGGTCGAAACCGTTGGTGGTCACCGGTGGGTGCACACGCATCATTCCTTGGATGGAAGGGAGCGGAGCGAATGATGGGCAGGCATGCGCATCCGGAAACGCCGGTGGAGCGCGTAGACAGGCTTATTCGAGAGCTTCGGCAAGGGCAGCAGCGTCGCGAGTACTACGCCGGGTGGTTGCGGGGCCGACGCCTTCCCGCAGTGGAGGTGCTTGCTACGGGGGCGGTGCGTCGGGCAAAAAGTCCGATTCACCTGCTTGATGTGGTCTCCCTGTCCGGGATGCCGACACGAATCATTTACTTGGAGGACAGATGATCAGGCTTTACCGGGCAACCTGCGAGTTCCTGGAAGCGTTCGCCGAGAATTTGCGTAGCGAGCAGGAACCCGGGCAGGAAGGGGCGACCTCGCTGGTTGAGAATGCGGGGCAGTACGAACCCAACGAAGCCCACCGGCACTTTCGTGAGCCGGAGTGGGAAGACCGCAAAAGAATCGGATTTAGGAGCACCAAATGAACCGGAGAATCTTCCGTTACGAAATCCCGGTTGATGACCGTCAGCACACCATACCTGCCGGGAAGATCGTGCACATGACAAGGCACCGGGATCTCATCAGCCCGCGAGTTGAGGTCTGGGTCGAAGTCCAGCTAGAGACGCCGGACATCTCGTCCGAACCCGTGGGCGGACAGGTGCTGACCATCATCGGCACCGGCCACCCTGCCCCCGAGGGAGCCACACACGTGGCCACCTGCCTGGACGGGCCACTTGTCTGGCACCTCTACCGGCTCCCCGTCACTCTCCAGGTGGAACAGTGACCTCACTGATCTGGCTCGCATCGGGCATGATTGCTGGGCTCTGCGGCCTGATGATCGGACAAGCCATGTACAGAGTAGGGCTATTCATGATCTCGGTGGCTGTCGAAGCTATCCGGCCACCGAAACCAATCAACATTGGTGCGGCTCACTACACCACCACCCCACGCCGAAAGAAGGACCAATGAACGAACCATCAGCAGACAGGCTCATCCGCGTCGGTAAAAACAGCTGGATCCGTGCATCCCGCATCGAATCCATCGAAAGAAGCTTCAAACCGAACTACACGGCGACCGGCTTCTGCGAAGTGGAGGTCCGCACCTTCAGCGGACAAGCACACTACTGGACGGCGACCCATGATGAGATCCAAAACCTCATAGCGCAGGCATCCGGATAGGGACCGCGCTCGCCGTGGTGGCGGGTTGGTGATGAATTGTTGGGATCGATAGATCGGAAAATGAATGTCCTGGTTGAAGCAGTCGGATGCGGCGGCGAATCATCCGCTGGTGCTGCGCATCTTGGAGATGGAGGACTATGATGACCGCCTGCTCAATGAGGTGTATGGGTGGATCAATCGGTGTGCTACCCAGTCGGCCGCCCACGATATGGACTACATCGTAGAGATCGGCACGGCCCGGAGCCTGGCCGGGTCCAGGTATGAGCCGCTGAAAGCCGCGGCCTTGCATTGCGGGATTTTCTTTGAGAAGGAGATCCAGGAAGAGATCAAGGACGACGAGGGCAACGTGCTGGGCACACGCCCCCGCCGTGTATTGAAGCTTGTGGAGGAAAAGGACCTCTTTCACATGATTCTGAAATCGGAGAAGGAATGGGAGCAGCAGCGCCAGTACGACAACCGAAACCCGGAGCGTTCCGGCCCTGTCCGGCTGCGTGACGGGGACGAGTGCCGCTGGTGCGGCAGGCTCACCCGGTGGGACGCTGACCGAAAGTCCGGGCGGATGGGGACCATCGATCATTTGAAACCCGGGGATAAGAATTCGACGACGAAGGATCGGGTTGTGGCGTGCAAGAGCTGCAACTCGGCTAGACAGGAAGGTGATAACTGGGACAAGAAGCTCAGACCAGTACCAACGAACCCGTACTACGGTGCGGATACCGCGAAATGGCTGTTCGAGAAGTGTGGCCATCGAGTCACACCGACTGAGCAGCGCAAGGAAACCAAGACTCCCGCCCCGCTTCCGGCGGCAAACGAGCAGAAGGCTGTTGAACCTCCCACATGCGTTGAGGATCCGGCCAAGGAAGGCGCTACGGCTCATCCCGGCGCCGCCCCGTCGCCCGCTACGGCACAAGCAGAGCCGGTCGAGTCCCCTGGAGCTACGGCAACACCGGCCCAGGGCATCAGATCCCACTCGGATCTGACAGCGTTTCCCACCATCGAATCATTCGATGACGAGCCCCAGGCTGTTGAACCTCCCAAATGCGTTGAGGCTCCAGCTATACGCCGCGCCACGGCACCCGCCGGAGCGCCGAGCGAGGGCACGAACGGCAAGACGCCGGCGAACAGGAATACACCAGGAGATCCCGAACCAGGGCAGGCTACGGCACCTACCGGCCGCCCCGGCGAACGGTCGAACTCCGGGCAGAACCAAACGCCGATCAAACGCCGATCAAATGAAAACCAACTGAAAACCCGTAATGACAGCTATGGCAGATCTGGGTTTGCCGGGTCGGGTCGGGACGGGACGGGCCGGGCTGGGTCTGGTGGGGCTGGGTCTCGCGATCCTGAGGCTGGGAGTACTTCTGGTGTTCCTCGTCCTGCTGGGCCTGGCCGTAAGCGCAGACGAAATAGACCTAGAAAGAGATGACTGTGAAAACCAAGAAAGATGTTCATCCTGTTTTGCAGTGGGATGAGAGGACGTTCCAGAAGATGGTGGTCGATGCTGCCCGTCTACTGGGGTACCGGCAGATTTACCACACCCATAATTCGAAGCGCAGCCAGCCTGGATTCCCTGACCTGGTGCTGGTGAGTGCCGCCAGGAAGAGGACGCTGTTCGTGGAGCTGAAGACGATGACGGGGAAGGTGAGTCCGCATCAGGAGGAATGGATCGCCGCGTTGCGTGAAGCTGGCCAGGAGGCGGTGATCCTGCGCCCTTCGGATTGGAGGAGCCGCCGGGTGCACGCAATCTTGTCCGGTGAGGAGGTGCTCTGTGCCTGAGTGCAGTAATGAGCCGGGCTGCGGTTGCTGGGGCCATGTGCAGAAGTCGTATGCGGCGAGTGCGGGGGTTGTTGATCCGTTCTTGTTCAAGCGGACGATGATCTGGCGGTTCCGGGATCAATTGGTGTCGCAGACCCCGAAGATTGAGAAGACACAGGATGGCCCGAAGGTGGTGACGGTGCCGCCACTGCTGTTGGAGTTGAAGCAGGAGGTGAAGCCTTCAGGTGAGCGGTCATCGGGGCGTTCGGGTAGTGGCCCGGGTGTTCCGATTGCTGCTGCAGCGTTGGATCTGTGGCAGGAGATTAGCCAGGGCATTCACGATCAGTGCTGGCTGGTGTTCGACCGTACTGGTGATCCGATCCCTGAGAAGGAAGCGGAGAAGCTCAGGTACTGGGTGGATGCGCTGGGCAATGATGAGCAGCGCATCAACGAGGCGTACCGGACTCTGGGCTACTGGGTATCTGAGATTGAACGGCTGTTCGATCCTCCGGTAGTGGTTGAGCTTGGCCGCGCTTGCCCTGCCTGTCACACGAGTGAGGTGCGCGAGCAGGTGGACGGGGAGACTGTGGTCAACCGTGCGGTGATCGCCACGATCAGGGCTGAGGCTTCACCCTCGGTACTGGTGGAGTGCAAGGGGTGCGGCGCCACGTGGCAGGGTGAGAGCATCCACGTGCTGGAGGAGCTGACACGCCCACAGCAGCAGGAGTAGGACACGCGGGTGGTCAGTGTGACAGGAAGGGTGTGTTGCCTGTATCCTGAAACCACTTACCACTCGTGTATCCAAAAGCGAGTTGATACTAGTGAAGGGCCGGCCGTGATGGTTGGCCCTTCACTGCGTTAACGACCAGGTTGCGGAGGTGTCAGCGTGGCCACGTCGCGCACTGGCACCGCACGGTGGAAGAAGCTGGTGGCCTCTGCCAGGTGGCTGGCCCAGCAGGCCGGGCAGGAGCGTTGCCCGTACTGCGGTGTGGTGTTGGACTACGTGACCTCGAAACTGCCGAATAGTGCTGAAGGGGATCACATTGTTCCCCATGCGTCCGGTGGCATCGATACGATTGAGAACGTCGAGATCATCTGTCGTCGATGCAATCAATCAAAGGGAAACCGTCCCCAGCCACGCACGATCGTGCACGCCGCGCCGCTTCGCAACAGCGGGCGCTGGTCCTGAGAACAGCCCCAGGGGAGGATCCCCTCCCACCCCCTTGTTTCCTCGCACCACCGTGCATTGCGCCATATCCCCCCGGCTCGCTCTGACGTGGGTGTTTGCGAGAAAAGTGAAGCTGACTAGGGGTTTTACGAATTGTTTTGACGGGCCTCGTTTTCGTAGGGTTTTCGGTCCCGAAAAAGCCCAAACTTCCGCATGATTCCGGGGTTTTTCGCGTTACACGCGGTAGAATAGAAGCATGAGGATTTGCGAGAACTGCCCCAAGCGGCTGCCGGCATGGCGCCGGGCCGGGACGCGGTTCTGCTCTGGCCGCTGCCGGGTCTCCTCACACCGCGCAGGAAAGAAGCTGCCCACCGATCTGCGGCACCGCGACAACTGGGTGCGCCACGACGAACGCAAACGCCCCCTCGGTGTATGCGGCCAGCTCGCCCGAGTCAACGAATCCCGCGCCTGGGTCAGCCACCAGCGCGCTGTAGCGTCCACCGTGGGCGTCGGAGTCGGGTTCGTCCTGGACGGCTCAGGCATAGGCGTCATAGACCTGGACGACGCGATTACGGATGACGGCAACCTGGCTCCCTGGGCCGCCGAAATACTCGCCGCCAACCGCGGCACCTACGTCGAACTCTCCCGATCAGGCCGTGGCCTGCACATCTGGGGATACCTCGACCACCAACCCGGCCGCCGCATCCGAGACGGCCGGAACATCGAGATCTACTCAACCGGCCGATACATCGCCATGGGCAAGCCCTACCGAGGATCAGGCTCGAAACTCAAACCACTACGCACCCCCGCCTAGTCGGCAGCACCACCTGCCGCGCTCGCCGAGGGTAGGAGGTAAGCATGGATACCAAGACTTCAGTCGCGGACGCTTTGAGTAACGCGGTTACCTCGGCGGCGTTGGGGCAACGGGTGGCGTTGGTGATGCCGGGCCGCTCAAGTGCGCTGGAGGCGCTGCGCCTGATGATTGATGTGGCGTTGGATTTGAACGTCAGCAAATTTTGTCGCGCGCATGGGAATTACCGGATCGAGTTCTCTGGTGACGGCGTCCTGCGGGTGTTCGGCGACGTGGATGAATGCCGGGGACAGTCGGCTGATCTTGTGTATGCGCACGACGCTTTGACGCTGCAGCAGATGGGCGTGGTGACTCCAATGATCGTCACCACGGCTGGCCAGATCGTGCGGTTCCAGTAAGCGGGGTGGGCGCTGTGGGCGTGTTCGCGGAGCCTCCTGGGCTGGGTGAGCGCGGTTCTAGCCTCTTCCGGGCCCTGATCAAGGGCGTGACTGATTACGGCCGTTACGCGCTGCTGGTGGAGGCTGCGCGCATGGCCGACCGGCTGGACGAGCTGGACAACATCATCCAGGGCAAGGGCGTGCTGAACCTGATGCAGTTCCGCGTACTCAACAAGGAAATTAACCCGGACCACGAAGAGCTGAACATCAACGTCGAAGTGAAGTTCCAGAACGTCCTGACCGAAGCCCGACAGCAGCAAAACACGTTCCGGCAGATGATCACGGACTTGTCCCGGCGCGGTGAAGCTAAGACCGACGAGGCACCTGCGCCGGCAGCGGAAACGACGGTTGATGATGAGTTGGAGGCCCGCCGGCGGGCCCGGGAGATGAGACGCTCCGGATAGTGACCTGAACGGGTGATGGCGTGCTTTATGGTTCCCAGATCCCCAGGTACAACACCACCCCGGAGCCGGCAGGGTTCCTGGATGATCATGGTGAGGACGCTGTCTGGCTTGCCGCCAAGTACGGTCTGATCGCTGACCCTTGGCAGGAGACGGTCTGCAAGTCGTGGCTGCGCACTGGCGAGGATTCCCGCCGGGTCTGTGCGGTGGGCGGGGTGACGGTGGCCCGCCAGAACGGCAAGAACGGGTCGCTGGAGATCGTCCAGCTGTACGGGACGACGCGGCTTGGCTTGAAGTTCCTGCATACCGCCCACGAGGTCAAGACCGCGCAGAAGGCGTTCGCTCGGCTCAAGCATTTCTTCGGTGAGAAGAAGGATGACCCGAACGCGCTGTTCCCGGACTTGAACGCGAAGGTCAAGCTGGTCCGGAACGTCAACGGCCAGGAAGCGATCTTCTTGAAGAACGGCGGCTCGATTGAGTTTGTCGCCCGGTCGAAGAACTCGGGCCGTGGCTTCACCGCGGACGTGCTGGTGTTGGACGAGGCGCAGGACTTGGCTGAGGAGCAGCTGCAGGCGCTGCTGCCGGCTATCTCGGCCGCCCCGCAGGGTGACCCGCTGACGATCTACATGGGTACCCCGCCCTCGACCCAGGAACTGGCCAAGGGCAACGGCCTGCCGTTCCTGCGGGTGCGCAACAGCGCGCTGAAGGGCAACGAGAAGGCCGCTTGGGTGGAGTTCGGGGCGCCGGGGTTCGTGGAGGACATGACCCCGGAGGAGCTGCGCGTGTTCGTGCGGCAGAAGAAGCACCATGCAGCCGGGAACCCGGCCTATAACCGCCGCATCCTGCCTTCCACGGTGGAGGGTGAGCTGTCCCAGTTCTCCCCGGAGTCGTTCGCCCGTGAGCGGCTGAACGTGTGGCCGAAGGCTTCGGAGCATGTCTCAGCGATTCCGATGGAACGCTGGAACCTGCTGGGTCAGCGGGAACCGGACGCGGCCGAGGCAGACCGGTGGCAGACTGCAGCGTTTGGGGTGGACATGAACCTGGAGCGCAGCAAGGTGTCGATCACCGTCTCATCGTTCCCGCAGGACGTGGACAAGGTCATCTTGGAGATGGCGGCCTCCGCGGACTACGACGAAGAAGGCACCCCCAAACTGGTCGCCTACCTGTGGAAATACGCCCGCCGGGTGCACCCCATCGTGATCGACGGGGAGTCGCCCGCCCGATCCCTGGTGCCGCACCTGCGCAAGAAAAAGATGAAGGTGTACGTCCTAGGCGGCGGTGAGGTTGTCGAAGCGTCCATGGGCTTCTACGACGCCGCCATGCGGGACAAGACCATCGAGCACTTTTCAGAACCGCGCCTGGACAGTTCCCTGGCCGGCGTGGTGAAGAAGTCCGTCGACAAGGCCGGCCGACAGTTCAAGTTCGTGCCCTCAGACATGACCAGACCATTCCACCCTTTCATGAGCGCCATGTGCGCCCACTACGGGGCAGTGAAATTCGCTCGCCGCCGCTCTGGCGCGGACGAGGAAGAGACCGAAGGCGCATTCGGGTAGGAGGTGCTAAATGCTCCGTTCACTGACCGACACGGAAGCGGAACTGCACGGCAAGATGCAGGCCGAGATCGAGTCCCGGTACCGCCGGAACAAGCTGAAGCTTGACTACTACGACATGAAGCACCGCCTGGACTTCATCGGCTTCTCCATCCCCGACGACATGAAGGAACTCGAATCGGTACTGGGGTGGGCTGAGAAGGCCACCCGCACACCGGTAGACCGGATCAACCGGGTCGGGTTCACCTCCGCGAACAAGGACGGGATCATCCAGCAGCTCAACGAGCTCGACGATGAGGTGCGCCTGGAGTACTTCGAGGCGTTCGCCCGCCTCGCCGCCGCCATGATGTCCTGCTCGTTCATGTTCTTCAGCAAGGGCGACACGTCCAAAGCTGAACCACCGGTCGTGATTTCGGTGCGGGACGCCACCGCCGGCACCGCCCAGGTGTGCCCCCGCACTGGCCGCACCACCGCCGCCCTGGAGGTCATCAACCGGGACAACCACCTCCTGTACCTTCCAGGCCTCACCCTGAACCTGAAACGCGCTGGACTGCGCTGGGTCGTCACCGACGAATACAAGACGATCCCGCACCGGGTGGCCTGCACCGTGTACCGGTGGCGCCCGGAACTGCGCCGACCGTTCGGGTACTCCCGGATCTCCCGCGCAGTCATGGGCCACATCGACCGGGCCTGCCGCACGATCCTCCGCCAAGAAGTCAACGCCGAGTTCTACTCATCCCCACGCGGCGTCCTGCTGGACGCACACCGGGGAGCGTTCTTCACCAACAAGGGCGAACGGATCGACCCGCTGCGCGCCATCGGAGCGATCTGGGGTGTCCCCGGCAAACGCGACAACGAGACCGGTGACTGGAAGGTCCCCAAGTTCGAACAACTCGCCCAGGCGAACTTCCAACCCCACACCGAGATGATGAAGTCCATCGCCATGAACTTCCACGCCGAAACGGACATCCCACTCGGCCAGCTCGGAGTCGTACAAGACAACCCATCCTCAGCCGACGCGATCCGCGCCGCAGAACACGGCCTCATCGCCCTCTGCCGCAAGGAAATCCGACAGTTCACCTACACCTCCAAGGACGCCGCACTGAACGTCCTGGCGCTCGCCGAGGAGGCTACAACCGAGGGTGAGCTGACGAGCCTGGTGAAGGAGATCGCCAAGGTGCGCCCGAAGTTCGGGAACCCGGCGACTCCGACCCCGAGTTCTCAAGCGGATTCTGGTTCCAAGTTTGTGGGGTCCTTCCCGGACCTTCAGGACAGTGAGCTGGCGTTGGAGCAGTACGGCCTGGAGCCGGATGACGTGGAGCGGGCGTTGGCGCACATCAAGACCAAACGCAACACCTCGGTGCTGCAGACGGCCCTGGACAGTGCGGCCACCCGCACGGCCCCTGTGGCCTCGGAGGCGAAGCAGTTGCACCCGCTGGAGGAGCTGAAGCTGAAGGCCGAGACGTTGGGCCAGCTCCGGCGCGCGGGTGTCACCTCCGAGTCCGCGGCCGAGCAGGTGCAGCTGGAGGGGCTGAAGTTCATGCCTGGAGCGCCGGTGACGATTCGGGCTGACGAATCATGACGACCCGCGCGCAGATGCAACAGCTTCGGGACGCGAACCGGCAGATCGTGGAGTTGGTGTCAGGTGAGTTGCAGGCGATCTTCTACTCCCTGAACCTCAACAAGTCCGAGCTGGCGCGTGACGCGCTGCTGGAACTGTTCCCGCTGCTGGTGGACAAGTACGGGCCGATGGCCGCCCAGGTCGCTGTCGAGTGGTACCGCGAGGTGCTGCCAGGCACGAGCCCGGTGGCCGCCTCCAGCGCTTACCCGCTGGAGGCGCTGCAGAAGAAGGTGCGGTACGCGGCCGGCGACCTGTTCACGGATGACCCGTACGGCACCCTGCGCAACCTGACCGGTGCGCTGGGCAAGTACGTGCGCCAGCCTGGCCGGGACACCATCCAAATCAACGCCATGCGCGACAAGGTCGGGTGGGCGCGAGTCCCGAGAGGGCCCCGAACCTGCTCGTTCTGCCTGGTGCTGGCCAGCCGCTCCGGCGCCTGGCTTTACAACACCAAGGAGAAGGCCCTGTCCCGCAAGTCGGACGGCCAGGAGTACCACGGCAACTGCAACTGTGAAGCAGTCCTGGTGCGCGAGGCCGACGAGATGCCCGAGGGGTTCGATCACCAAGGCGCGTACGTCGCCTACACGATCGCCCGAGAAGCAACCAAAGAAGCCAACCCCACCACCGCTGAGATCACCTATCAGATACGACGTCTGTTCCCGGAGATCGTCACCGATGGTGTGGTGGCCCCACTGTGAAACCTCGGCCGGCACGACGCCGGCCGAGGCAGTCCGCCGTGCGATGCGGCAACCCTACTCAAAGGAGATTCCCATGCGAACCAGCAACCCGGTACACCTGCCCCACTCGATGAACCTGCCCTACTACATGACCGCGATGGGCATGCAGTGCGCACGCTTCGTCGCAGGCAACAACGGCGCCGGCAGCACCGGCACCGTGACCAGCACCGACTCGAACAGCGGCGCAGGCAACAACGCAGCCACCAGCCCCGCCGGCGACGGAAACAACGGGGACGACGACGAGGTGCTGGGCGAGCCCGGCAAGAAGGCCCTCGACTCCGAACGGGCCCGCGCCAAGAAGCTCGAAAAGCAGCTGGCCGAAGCCAACAAGAAAATCCAGGACGCCGAGGACGCGAAGCTCTCCGAACTGGACCGGGAAAAGAAGCGCGCAGCCGACGCGGAAACACGCGCCGCCGCCCTCGAAAAAGAGAATCTCCGCTTCAAGGCGCTCGCCGGCAAGAACATCCCCGAAAAGTACCACTCGCTGGTGCAAGGGGAAACCGCCGACGAACTAGAAGCCTCGGCCGCCCTGGTCGCCGAACTCCACGGCACCCATCTGGCCGGCAACACAGGCGACAACGGCAATGGCGGATCAGGAACGCCTTCGAAGCCAAAAGTAGACCCCATCCCCGGTTCCGGAACCGGGGGCGGAGAAACCAACCCGAACTCGGTGGACGCTGGCAAAGCCCTGCACCAACAGCGCCACGGAAAGAAATAGGGAGAAACCCCAATGGACATCAACGTCACCCGCAAAACCTACGGCGCAGAAGACCAGTCCTGGCTCGGCTCCGCCCACGGCACCAACGCCATCCAGACCATCACCATCGACACCAGCGGCTTCACCAAGGCCACCCACTACCCGGGCGGCTACCTCAAGTCCGGCCTGCCGCTGATGAAGAAGGGCGACGGCACCTACACCCTCTGGGCCGCAGCCGAAGAGGAAACCCCCGAGAACGTCCTCGCGGGCTTCCTCTTCACCAGCACCCGCGTCCCCACCGGTGGCGGCAAGGTCGGCGCAGCCATCCTTGAGCACGGCCGGGTCAAACTGGACAAGCTCCCCGTCACCGTCACCCCAGAAGCCCAGGCAACCGCCAGCGGCCGCATCATCTTCGCCTAAGGAGGCACAACATGGCGCTCGAACTAGACGACCGCTACATCGGCGCAGCCGCACTCACCGGATACGTCCGCGCCGCGCTCGCCGAGGAAGAACAGAATCAGTTCGACCTACAGCGATTCCTGCCTGATACCGAGGTGGATGACATTGAATACCGGGCGATGACCGGTGGCGGTGGCCTGGCCCGGGTGGCCAAGTTCCGCTCCTTCGACACTGAGTCGCCGATCGGTGCACGTCGGGGATTCTCCGACCTGTCCGGGCAGCTGCCCCCGATCTCGGAGAAGATCCGTCTCGGCGAGTACGACCGGTTGCAGTGGCGAAATGCTCCTGAAGCGATCCGGGACGCGATCTTGGACGACGGTGTGGAGCAGGCTCGGAAGATCCATGCACGGGCAGAGGTTGGTCGTGGCCAGCTGCTGATGTCCGGCAAGGTCACCATCGAGGAGAACGGTCTGGTCCTGGAGGCTGACTTCGGCCGGAAGGCCGCGCATAGCCCGACCGCGGGGACTCTGTGGTCGCAGGAAGGCTCCAAGCCTGTCGATGACCTGTTGGCTTGGCGCGACGTATACCGCGGCACCAATGGCATCCGCCCGGGCACCATGCTGGTCAGCTCCGCAATCGAAGCAGTGCTGTTGCGTCACCCGCAGATCCGGGCAATGACCCTCCCTGCCGGGGCCACCACCCAGATCGTCACGGTCGCCGCGCTGCAGGAGCTGTTCCGCGCATTGTCGCTGCCGGCTTACGAGGTGTATGAGGCGCAGGTCGCCGATGACAACGACGAGGCGTTCGACATCCTGGATCCGAACCACGTGCTGTTCCTGCCGCCGGCTGGCCGCAAGATCGGTGAGACGGTGTGGGGCGTGACTGCGGAGGCCATGGACGCCAACTACAAGATCGACCGCACCGAGCGTCCGGGCATCGTCGTCGGGTCCTACTCGGAAAACGATCCGGTGTCGCAGTGGACCAAGGCATCGGCGATCATGCTGCCGATCGCTCCGAACGTGAACCTGACCCTCGGGGCCAAGGTTCTCTAAACCATCCGTTTAGGAGGAAGGCCGGGCGCTTGTCTGGCCTTCCTCCCCATCTAAGGAGATGACGATGCCTGAATTTACTGGCGCATACGCGTGCCATGATGCTGCCGGCAAACTACATCAGTTCCTGCCGGGTGAACCGGTGCCGGAGTGGCTGCGCGAGAGTGTGGGCAAGCACCTGCTCTCCGGTCCGTGGCCCGCCCGCCGCGGCAAGTCCGCTGCGAAGCCGGATCCGAACAAGGAGCCGGAGAAGGGGCAGCAGGAAGAGCCGCAGACCCAGGAGGAACCGCCGGCAGGCGATGCCCCCCAGGCCGAGGGTTCTGACGAGGACAGCAAGCAGGACGGGAACGGCCCGGACGGCGATCAGGATCTGAGCTTCACTGGTGACGGTGACGCGGGTTCTGACGCAGACGGGGAGCCGGCCAAGCCTGCCACTCGTTCCCGCGCCAAGACCGCCGCCAAGAAGTAGGCCGTCATGGCCGAGCCTTTGGCAAGTCTGCAGGACTTCAAGGCGCACTGGCCACACCTGCCGCAGGAGGACATGACCGAGGCGGAGCAGAAGCTGAAGGAAGCGTCGCTCAAGGTGCGCAACCGGTTCAAGGACATCGACACCAGGATCGCTTCCGGTGACATTGATCGTGACATGGTCACGCTCGTTGTTTGCCGGATGGTGAAGCGTGCGATGGACGTGCCGGAAGACGTACCGGAGAACGCAACCCAGTTGAGTTTCGCCGCTGGAGCGTTCAGCCAGAACTTGTCGTTCCGGAACACTGACGGGGCGATCTACCTGGGGCGTGAGGATCTTCGGGATCTCGCGCCCCAGGACGCTGAGGGCCAGTTCTTCAACATCATGCCGAGGTAAGGGGGCGACCATGACGATAGTCCAGAAGTTCCCGAAGTCCTGGCGCATGGATGTGGTGGTGCTGCGGGGTGGTGGCCGCGACGAGATGAACAGGCCGAAGCCGGTGACAGAGATCCCGGTGAAGGATTGTTTGATCGCGCCGCGGGCCACCGCCGAACCACTGGACTGGTCCGATCTGACTTCTGATGACCATGTGCTATACCGCGACCCTGACCGTGATTTCAGCTTTCAGTCCACTGACCAGATCCGCACCCCGGACGGGGTGCTGTGGTCGGTGACTGGATCGCCGAAGGTATGGCCGTTGGGGGTCGAGGTTCCGTTGAAGAAGGGATGAATGATGGCTCTTGCAAGTGTGCCCGGTACAGGTGGGAAGTACCGCGCTGACCCGCGTGGCCTCGCGGAGATTGGAAGGTCTCAGGACCTGGGCGATGTCTCGCTTGACGCCGCGCAGCGCGGTGCAGCCCTGGGCCGCAAGTATGACCCGGACGGCACCTATAGTGCCGAACCGCGGGGCGTGCGCGCTGGACGAGACAACGAGTTCCGTGCTGGTGCGGCCGTCGTGCAGGACGAGCCCGGTTTCCCTGCAGCCCGCGACAAGGTGCTAGCCGATGTCGTGGCGGGGCTGGAGTCGCAGCGTGGATGACCTCGAATTCCCCGATGGGGTGATGGCGGTCCTGGACCTGATCCGGGGCAAGGAGTTCGCCGGCCAGACGTTGAACGCCGGCAAGTACATGCCGACCGACAAGTACGGGCAGCTGGAGAAGGTGCCGTTCGCGCTGGTGGTCGGCGAGGGCGGCACCCCGGGCTACGTGGACCAGGTGGAACGCCTCCGCGTCGAGGTGTACGCGCCCTTCGACGAGGCACTGGAGATTGCCAAGGCAATCAAAAAGCAGATCGTTGGGACGGACATCGACACTTCGGCCGGGTTCCTGGACAAGATCAAGCCCGACCAGGTCCCCACCGACGTGCCCTACGCCGGTGACCTGTCCAAGGCCACCCTGCTGCTGTCAATCACTTCGCGGCCGAAGGACTAGCCGCCCTACCAAGTATTCGCCTCTGGCCACCTTCGGGTGGCCATTCGCATTTAAGGAAGCAACCATGCCAACTTTTGACACCATCCGTACCGGGGCGGACAACCGTTCCCTGGTCCGCAAGATCCAGAAAGCGGTCGCATTCTTCCGGCCGAAGTCCGAGGAGGGGCTACCAACCTCGCTCTATGAGGGTGGCAGCCTGGTCGATCTGAAGGCTGCCGGCTGGATTCCGCTCGGCCTGGTGAGCCCGGACGGGTACACCTTCGCCGGTGAGCGTGAAAACGCGACCGTGGACGCCCTCGGATATTCGACCTCGATCCGCTCCGACGTGACCAAGGTTCCCCGCACCATCGCCACCACCGCACTGGAAAGCGGGAAGAAGGCGGTCGAGGAACTCAAGCGCGGCGTGGACCTGACCAACGTGACTCAGGACCCCACCACCGGCGAGATCACCTACGACGAGGGCGCACTACCGGTGGACAAGGAATACGAGCTCATCGTGGTCGGCGCAGACGGCCCACCGGACGCCGAATGGATCATGGGCAAGGGCTACCCCTCGGTGAAGCTCGCAAACCTCGGAGACGAGGTCTGGGGCGGCGAAGACGCGGTGGCCTCCGAGATCACCCTGGACGTGTTCACCGACGACAAGACCGGCACCCCGGTCCGTCACTTCCTGGCCGGCACCGGCGCACTGAAGTACAAGGACATCCTCGGCTACACCCAGGCCGAAGCCGGCTAAACCGCAGCCCACACACAAGCTGGTGTGCGCCGTTGCCCCCGGAGCGGCGCACACCCTTTCACCCATCCGGGAAACCTGAAGGAGGCCCATCGTGGCAAAGCTCGAAAAGGGCGACCACACCGTGGAGACCAACATCCCCACGGAAATCACCCAGCTACAGCACCACGGCTACAAGCTCGTGGAAACCGACACCACCACCAAACCCGCAACCACCGGCGACGAAAAGCCGGCCGACACCGCGGACGACAAGGCCGACGACAAGAAGCCGGCCACCACCAAGGCCAGCAGCAAGCCGGCCACCAAGACCGAAACCAAGAAGTAGAAAAGAATCCGGGGGACCCACAATGACTGACACACCAAAAATCGACCTGGTACTCACCGACCTCGAAAAAGAGATCGCCACACCAGAACCGTACATCGTCGTCCTACCCAAAAACCGCCGCATCACCTTCAAAGACCCCTTCGGCTTCCGCGTCTCCGAACGCAAGGAAATCCTCGACCTGTACGACGCAGCCCAACGCGGACAAGCAGACGACCTGGAATTCCTCAAGCGAATCCTCACCGAAGCGGACTACAAGAAATACGTAGACGCCGACCTGCCCATCCGCACCCACGCCGCCCTCGTCCAACGCGTCATGGCCCACTTCGAAGGAAACATGGGCGACGAGGGAAAAGGCAACGACTAACCGGACTACTCACTAAATACCGGGCCCAAATCCGCGCAGACCTCCACGAGGTCTACAACGTGGACCTAGCCCAATGGGTCACGGACGGGCGCTGGACAGCACTACTCGAACTCATCGACCAGCTCCCGTCCGCCTCCCGCTACTACGAAGCCATCTCACAAGACGACGAAACCGCCGAGATGCTCCTACAGCTCACCGAAGACAACGAAGATCCCAAAAACCAGGAACCCTGGTCACCACGAGTCGCCGAGTACAACCTCACCAACACACTCCTCGTCGCACTCATCAACGAGATCAAAACACTCCGACTCTCCGGACAAGCAGTAGCAGGCGCCAAACCCAAAAAAGAGAAACCCTTCCCAGCACCCCGCACCGCACTCGAACGAGCACGCGCTCGCCGTGAGGAGCAGGAGGCTAAGCGGATCGCGTTTAAGTTCGGTTTTTCTGAAGCTGATTTCAACTAACCATTTTCTAGCGAGAGGGCCACCCCAGTTGCGGGGTGGCCCTCTTCTTTCATTAGGGGGTTCCCGTGCCTGTTGTCGGTGTAGCCGAGATCCTCGTTGTCCCGAGTTTCAAGGGAACCCAGTCGAAGATCGGCAAAGAATTTACCGGCATGTCCCAGAAGGAGGGCAAGAAGGCCGGCGGGTTCATGTCGAACGCCTTGAGCACCGCTGCGGGCATCGGTATAGCCAAGACCGGCGCGGTGCTGGCCAAGGGGCTGGGGGCCGCGTTTACGAAGGGGTTCAGTCGCCTGCAGGCTATCGAGCAGGCTAAGGCGAAACTGACCGGCCTGGGCCACTCGGCGCAGAACGTCGAACTGATCATGACCAACGCCAACGCCGCGGTAAAGGGCACCGCCTTCGGCCTTGGCGAAGCAGCCACCGTGGCGGCCAACGCGGTCGCCGCCGGTGTGAAGCCGGGCCAGGACCTGGAACGCACCCTGAAGCTTGTTTCGGATGCCTCCACAATTGCTGGCACCGACATGGCGTCCATGGGCGCGATCTTCAACAAGGCCGCCGCCTCGAACAAGGTACAGATGGATGTCATCAACCAGCTGCACGATGCTGGCGTGCCTGCCCTGCAGCTCATCGCCAACGAGCTGGGCGTCACCGCCGAGGAAGCCTCCAAGATGGCATCCAAGGGTGAAGTGGACTTCGCGACCTTCCAGAACGCCATGGAGAAGGGTATGGGCGGCGCCGCCCAGGAGTCCGGCAAGACCCTGAAGGGCGCGTTCGACAACTCCATGGCCGCGATCGGCCGCTTCGGCGCCAACCTCATGGAGGGCGTCTACCCGCAGGTGCGGGACTTCTTCAACGGCTTCATCCAATTCATGCAGCCCCTGGAACAGCAAGCCAAGGTTGTAGGCGAAGCTGTGGGCAAATTCTTGGGCAAGGTCACCAAGGGCATCCAGGGCGTTTTCGAGATCCTCGTCCAGGGCAACTTCTCCGGCGTCCTGCGTGAGACCTTCGGCATCGAGGAAGATCACCCACTGGTGAACTTCCTGTTCAACGTCCGGGACATCATCGGTGAGGTCATCGGTGGGATCAAGGCATTCGGCGCCGCATGGGTCTACAACGACGGGGAAATCACTTCCTCCGGCCTGCCCGGATTCATGGAACGACTGGGCTACTACGCCCGGCAGGCCTTCGATTTCCTGATGCAGCACAAGGAGATCCTTGCCGCGCTGACCGGCGCGATCATTGGCTGGGTCGCGGTCATGAAGACCGTGGCGATCATTAAGCAGATCAAGGGCTGGATCACCGCGGCGACCGCCGCCCAGTGGGGTCTGAACGCTGCCATGCAGTTCTTCACCAAGACCAACATCATCGGGCTGATCGTTGCGGGCATCGCCGCACTGGTGGCCGCCTTCATCTACCTGTGGAAGAACAACGAGGGCTTCCGGAACTTCTTCATCGGGGCGTGGGAGGCGATCAAGGGCGCAGTCGGCGCTGCCGTCGAGTGGATCCGCGGGGCCCTGTCGAATATGGGCGAGTTCTTCTCGTCCATATGGCAGTGGGTCCAGCAGACCACCGACGCCGCGGTCTCGTGGATCGGTGGCGCACTGTCAGGACTGGGCGAGTTCTTCTCGTCCGTGTGGCGGAGCATCACCGATGCCGTAGGCGCCGGTGTCGAATTCATCCGGAACGCGGCCGGCAGTATTGCCGGGTTCTTCCGAGACACGGTCGCACCTGCCTTCACGTGGCTGTACGAAAGTATCGTGAAGCCGGTGTGGGAGGGCATCAAGCTCGCGATCACTATCGCGCTCACCCCGATTGTGGCCGCGGGCATGGCGCTGGTGTGGTTCTACAAGAATGTCCTGGCCCCTGTATTCACCTGGCTCTACGAGAATGTGGTGAAGCGGGTCTGGTCGGGGATTCAGAAGGTGATTGATTTTGTGGTGCGCGCCGTCCAGGGGTACATCAACCTCTGGGTTTCGTTGTTCCGCAATGTCCTCGCCCCGGCGTTCCAGTGGATTCTGAACAACATTGTCATCCCGGTGATGAACGGTATCCGCGCCGGGATAGCTGGCATGTGGAATTTTGTGAAGAGCATCTTCGTGAAGATGGACCTGTTCATCAGGACTGTCCTCGCGTTGGCGTTCACGTGGCTCCGCGATTCGGTGATCACCCCGGTCTGGAACTGGATCAAGTCCACGATTTCGAATACGTGGAATGGGATCAAGCAGATTTTCTGGAACATCGTGAATTTCATTCGCGGCGTCCTGTCTGCTGCGTTCACCTGGTTGCGGGATTCTGTAATCACGCCGGTTTGGAACGGGATCAAGTGGCTCACCTCCGCTTGGTGGAACGGGATCAAGCTGATTTTCAGCACAGCGATTTCGTTTGTCCGAAACAGCTTGGCGAAGGTCTTCACCTGGCTGCGTGATTCGGTGATCACTCCGGTGTGGAACGGCATCAAAAACGTCATCTCATCCGTATGGGACAAGGGCATCAAACCCGTGTTCGAGCGGCTCCGAGATTTCGTGATGGAGACCCTGCCGAACGCTTTCAAGAAGGGCGTCGATTTCATTGAGAAGGTCTGGAAGAAGGTCGCGAATGTAGCCCGCAAGCCGATCAACTTTATCGTGGAGACCGTCTACAACAAGGGTCTAGTTGCGGCGTTCAACGGCGTGGCCGACACGATCAAGCTGGACGAGAAGTGGCGGCTGAAACCGGCCGCGCCGATTCCTGAATTCTACCGTGGCGGCTGGACGGGCCCGGGCGGCAAGTACGACGAGGCCGGCATTGTGCACGCGGACGAGTTCGTGGTCCGCAAGGAGTCACAGCGCGACCTGCGCCGCAAGGCTCCCGGGCTCCTGGACGCGATCAATCGGTACGGCGCTGCAGCGCTCGGCTACGCGAACGGTGGCCTGGTGCGGCCAGTGCGTGGCGGTCGGATGACTTCCGGGTTCGGTTCCAGCCGCGGGCGCTACCCTCATGCTGGCCTGGATTTGGCAGTACCGGTTGGCACCCCGGTGCTTGCGTCCATGGCTGGCACCGTGCTGCGGGCCGCGTGGAACGCGATCACCGGTCGCACCGGCCTGGGCGTGTTCCTTGGCCATGAGGGTGGCCGGAACACGTACTACGGGCACTTGTCGAAACTGCTGGTCAAGGCCGGCGAGACGGTGCGCAAGGGCCAGAAGATCGCGCTGTCCGGTAACACCGGCAACTCGTCTGGACCTCACCTGCACTGGGAGACCTGGACGGGCGGTAAGGCGGTCAACCCGGCCCCGTACTTGTCTGGGGCGCTGCTGCCAGAGGGCGCTGAGGGCGCGGACGGTGGCGGCGGCTGGAACCCGCTGGCACCGATCTTGGCGTTGAAGGACTCCATGGTCGGGAAGTTCAAAAAGGCCTTCGCCGGCGGGAACTTCTGGACCGAGATGGCAGGCGGTGCGGTAACACGATTGATCACCGGGCCGGTCGATTGGATCAGGGAGCAGTTCGCGAAGATCGGCGACTTCACGCGCGACTCGTGGGGCAACGTGAAGGACTTCTTCAACGGGCCTGACAGCGCGGTGCAGAAGGCCGTGCGCGGGGTCGCAGCCGGGTACGGCTGGGATTCGGGGCGCCACTGGAACGCCTTGTCGAACATCATCAAGAAGGAATCCAGTTGGGATCCAAACGCCGCGAACCCTGGAAGTACTGCGCGTGGTCTGTTCCAGATCATGGAGTCGTACCACGGGAAGGTTCCATCAGATCCGGCAGCGCAGGCCCGCCAAGGGCTGAAGTACATCCAGGGGCGGTACGGCGACCCGGAGAAGGCGTGGAAGTACTGGAAGAGCCACGGCAATTACGCCGATGGTGGCCTGGTGAAGCCGAAGCTGTTCGACCAGGGAGGCGTCCTGCCTCCGGGGTTGAACACGCTGCTGAACGCGACCGGGAAACCGGAAGCGATTCTGAACCCACCCCAGTGGGACGCGGTGGTCAAGTCCATTGAGGTGGCCCGTCAGGTTGCTGACGGCAAGTCGGTCACCCAGTACAACTACCACGCAGGCGAGAGCGGCGGCTCGGCGAAGGACTTCTTCGACACCGCGGCCTTCGAGGAACGGAAGCTGTCACGGACGGGAGGTCGTCGATGATCGATCAAGGCCAGATGATCGCCCGTCTTGGCGGGGTCGAGTTCGGTGGTCTCGGTGATCTCATCATCCAGGAGTTTGACCCTGGGGACACAGAGATCACCGTGAACGACGCGAACATCCCCATGGGGGACGGGGTCATGGTGGGGCGTGACTTCCTGGGCGGTAAGACCTGGGGGTTCACGCTGGCCACGAACCGGGCCGATGTGGAGGGGGCGCGCCGCACAGCAGCTCAACTGGGCGCGGTGTGGCGTTCCCCCTCCATCCGGCGTACCCCGGGCGCGGTGGTGCCGCTGTCGTACCGGGTCGGCTCGCAGTGGCGGCGCGTGTATGGCCGCCCCGGGCGGTGGGCTGACCCCATCCCTGACGTGCGCGCCATGCAGGGCGTCATGGTGGTGGCCTTCGATTTCCGGGTGACTGATCCACGGCATTTCGCTGAGGACGAGTCAGTGGTCACTTTGACGGTGGTTCCGACATCTACTGGTGGCCTGCGGTTCCCAGCGCGTGCCCCGTTCCGCTTCAACTCGCGTGGCGGGGAGCGTGTCGGCCTGGTGGACAACCAGGGTGACGCGGCCACCCCGCTGACAGTGACGTTCCACGGTCCCTGCCGTGACCCGAAGGTGGTTGCGGCTGCGGGCTGGGAGATCGGCCTAGTCGGTTCCCTCGCCTATGACGTGTCGGTGACCGTAGACGCCCTGAGTAAAACGGTGACGCGTTCGGACGGTGCCGAGGTGCCGGGGATGCTGACCCGCGCCACCGTGCTGTCCAGGGCGGAGCTTCCGGTGGGTCAGTCGGACATTACTTTCACCTGCGTAGACGAGACAGCAACCGCGAAAGCTGTGCTGTCTTACCGTCACGCTTACACAACCCTTTAGGAGGACCATCGTGGCTTTAGACAATGTTCCGTGGGCGGTCACTGGCGCGGAGGTAACTGCGGCGGTCGCTCGCCAGGAACTCTATGATTCCACCTCTGGTGCCGAGGGCGTTTCGGCGGTGGGGGCGTTGAAGGTTCAGGCGTTGCAGACTCCTGGCCCGAAGATTCGGATTGCGCCGGGCGGGGCGCTGCTGACCAACCGGTACAACGGCGGTGCTGGCCAGTCGTACGCGGCACGGAACGCCACCCAGACCGAGATCCCTGTCACCGCTACTGGCTCAGCTGGTGGACGCACCGATCTGGTGGTGTTGCGCATCCTTGACCCGGAGTTCGAAGGGCAAGCACCGGAGGACCCGGACGAGTTCAGCTACACCCGGATCAGTGTCATTGAGGGTGTCTCGTCCAACACGAAATCGGTGAAGGATCTGAACCTCACGTATCCGGCAATCGCGCTGGCGCGGATCAGCATCCCGGCGTCCACCGCGACGATCACGAATGCGATGATCACTGACTTGCGGGTGATGGCCCGGCCGCGCACGGATGATGTGTGGCGGCCCCGCCCGAACGTGGTGGCAGACCGGGAGACGCTGAAGGCTGCCGGGGCTGATGGGGAGTATTTCCCGAACGCGGGCGGTGAGCAGCATATCGCGATTCCGGAGTGGGCGACCCGGGTTCAAATCCGGGCCACGTGGATGCAGGTGCGCCTTGAGGAGGGCAAGAACTTTGGTCAGGCTTGGGTGGAGTTCGGGCCGTACTTGCGGCCTTCAACCCGCAAGTACAAGACGCAGCAGTACAACTGGGATGGGTCTGAGGCTGGCGGGGTGTCCCGTCAAGTGTGGATTGTTGAGGACGATGTTGCGGTGCCCGCCGAGTTGCGGGGGACGACGCAGCCGTTCGTGATGAAGGCCCGTTATAACCAGGCCGGTGGTGCGTGGATCGCTTCGATTGATGAGATGTCCGGGGTTTCGTTGGTGGTGCGGTTCTTGGAAGTCGCCGATCCTTCGACCACGTAGTAGGAGGTTCATGGTGTGGCGTTTCCAGTTGCTGAGTTTGCCTAACCGGCAGTGGATTGACCGGGACGTGAAGCTTACCGGCGGCGAGGTGTCTCGGGGGTTGTCTGGGCCTGTCAGCATTTCGGGTGCTTTGCCTACTGAGATTTCGCATTTGCTCGGATCTGATGGGCTGCCGAAGGTGCGGGAATGGGGGTGCGGCGTTGTCGCCCAGTACGCTTCGTTGCCGCCAGTATTCGGGATTGTGGACAAGGTAGCTGCTGAGGGGCAGAAGCTGAGCGTCGAGGCGGGCGGGTTCACCATGTACCCGACCGGGCAGCCATGGTTGGGTCCGGACTTCGCAGGAGTCGAGGTGGACCCGCTGGACATGCTCCGCAAGATCTGGGATCACCTTCAGTCCTACCCTGACGGGGATCTGCGCGTGAGAGTTGACCCGCTCAAGTCCCCGGTAAGGGTGGGTGAGGAAGAACGAACGGTCGAGTTCACCACTGGGGAAGGTGAGGCCGTCGAGTTTGAGACTGGCCCGTTCCGGTTGGCCTGGTGGGCCACTGATGATTTGGGCAAGGTGCAGTCTGACCTGGTGACCGATACGCCGTTCGACTACCGGGAGCACAGCATGTGGGACGGGGAGGGCATCCGGCACCGCCTGGAGCTGGGCTACCCGACCCTGGGTGTGCGCCGCACCGAACTGCGGTTTGAGATCGGAGTGAATGTGAAAGTGGTTCCAGGAGCCGAAGGCCTGGACTACGCATCCGAAGTGCTGCTCATGGGTGCCGGCGAGGGCCGCGACAAGGTGCGCGCCCACACCACCGCTCCCCGTGAACGACTGCGCCGTGTGCACGTGGACACCGACAGCAGCCTTCGCTCCAAAAAGTCCGCTGAAGCCGCAGCCCGGCCCATGCTCGAAACCCTGACCGGGCAGACCGGTATCCAGGAACTGGTAGTCACCGACCACCCCAACGCCAGGTACGGCACCTATGAGCCCGGGGACGAGATCCAGGTTCTCGGGGACATGGGGTGGGTGCGCTCCGGCATGTGGGTGCGTATCCAAGAAATTACAGCCGACGTTGATTCCGGCGACATACGACTTCAGGTGGTGATGGTGTGATGGGACGCGTCCATGATTCGAACGTGCGGCGTATCGCCCAGGACATTGCCGCTCTCAAGCGGGATATGCGAGTGGTGAAGAACCGTAAACCCGGGCTGGCGCACTCGTCTATCGAGGACGGCGCGATCCGGGAGTACGACAAGGACGGTGTCCTGGTTTCCCAGAGCGGGAAGCAGCCGGATGGCACCCACAACCACGTCGTGGTGAACGGGCCGAAGCCGCCGAAGCCTGCCGGCCTGACCGCATCGACTCAGCCGGGTCTGATCGAGATCCGCTGGAACGGGAAATTTGCCGGCGGAGCGGTCTCGCCCTTGGACCTGAAACACGTGGCCGCCTACGTCGTGCCGTCAGGTGAGTTCCTGGACCTGTCCGACCAGGCCGGTGTGATGACCGGTGAACTAGGTGACAACATTCAGGTGCAGGTCACCGCTGGCGGGTACACCGTCTATCTTGTGGCCTGGTCTCTGGCCGGGAAGTTCTCTGACGCCGCCGGCCCCGCGCCAGTCCTGGTGACGCCACCGGCTGACCCAATCGAGATCCAGGGCGCGCTGGATGACCTGAATGAACGCTACGACGGGGTCATCACCGAAGCCGGCAACCTCGGCAACCGACTCAACCAAGCCGAACACGAACTCACCGAACACGACCAACGCCTCGGCAAGAACGAAACCGACGTCAACGAAGCGCTCGCCGGTGATGTGGATATTGATCGCCTGGCTATCGGTAACGGCGTAATCCGCGATCTGGTGGCCCAGCATATTGCTGGTAAGACAGCTGCCTTCCAGGAAGTGGACATCAAGAACCTGTTCGTCACGACAGGCACCCTGACTGAGGCTGTGATTAACCGGCTGTGGACTGAGGTGGTCATGTCCCGGAAAATCACTGCACAAATGATGGCTATCGGTTCGTTTGACAATCTCGTGCCAGACCCTTCATTTGAGTCTTGGGGTGAAACCGGTGGGCGAGACTGGCGCGACGATGACGCCGGATACGTAACCGTGTCCAATGAAGCTGGCGCGGCACGAACAGGCAACTGGGGCATGAAGTTTGCTTCCGATGTCCCACGTTCCACCAATTCCTACTACCACGATGCTTACATCTCTGTAGGTGCAGGTGAGTATTTCAAAGCGGGCCTTCACTACAAGGTGGCGGCTGGGGCAGGATCAGCGCGCATACGGTTCTACGAGTACAACTCCGCGGGAACCTACCTCAGGTCCGCGCTTGGTGGTGAGGACGAGCTGTCGGCTGCAGGCTGGACTAAAACCCAGTATGCACGTCAAGTCTCAGCAGACGCTTCATACATTCGGATCCGCATGTACTTCACTGCAACGGCAGCGAACACGGTCATCTACGCAGACGATGTCTACTGCAACCGCATGAACGCGGGCGAGCTGCTTGTTGATGGGGCTGTCACTGCGGAGAAGGTTGCGGCGAACGCGATCAAGGCGTACCATGCGGACTTTGACAGCTTCTTCGCTAATACCGGGTTCGTTTCACAGCTGCGTTCCAAGGGAATCATCCTGCTAGATGAGACCGGCGCAGAGACCGTGAACCTGACTGGTGAGGGCGAAAACTTCATCACGATCAGAGACGGCGCGACCGGTGATGACCTAGTGACCATTGATGAGTCCGGTGGCATGTCGGCTCAGTCCCTGGCTGTGGTCGGTGAAGCGCGCATGGATGGTGCCGTGGTGACGGGTGGCGACCCGATCAGTGGGGGCCACGGCTCTGGTGAGTTCGGTGTGACCATGAACGGGCGCGACATGCTCGGGGCAACGTTCATGAACTATGTGGAGCAGCACCCGAACGTCGCTGATGGCAATGCCTGGCTAACCGTTATCCCGCACGGGGTGGTGGCACACCAGGAAGTATCCACTCCAAACCAGGGGTGGAATGCTACCGGTGGTATCGATCACTGTCGTATCCGTGCGGTAGTGACACTGAATGCTGTCTATGGGCGCATGTACCAGATCACTTACCGCACCCCCGCGGTCAAGGAAACCTCCAACGTAGGAGGAACGATCGGGGGCGCTCACCTGGTTTATTCGGCACCGAACGGCTCGATAGCGGCGGGCGCATCCGGCAACAGGTCACTGACCGGGTCACGCTACTATCTGCGTGGCGGTGACGGGTTCGACCAGGCAATGGTGACCACGTATGCCCGCTGCCCGGAGGACATCCCGGAAGGGAAGATCATGCTCGGCCCCGAAGTGTATGTCTACTCTGGGCGGGCAGCGGTGGCAACTGATGTGAACGCCACCGCCCGCTGGTCGGTTGTGGTCGCTGACCTTGGTATGCGGCGCTCCTCCTACACGGGTAGGGACATCGACTCGAACAAGCAGGGCACCGCACCACCTCCAGCACCTACACCTGACCCGGACCCGGTGAAACGGTATTTCGAGGAAGTGCCGGCTTCTTGGTGGCAGGCGTACACGGGCAACAACTCCCAGGCCACGCACTCCACGTACGCGGGAGCCGCTGCTCAGGGGCGGACACCATACGCGCCCGGTAACGGTGTGATGCGTGGCCTGGTCGGTTTCCCGTCCCAGGCGTCCCGGCTGTCGGGTGCGACGGTGAAAAAGATCGAGGTGTACGTGTACGCCAAATCGTGGCATGCCTCCGCTGGAGGTACTGCGGTGCTAGGCGTGCACGGGCATGGCTCTAAACCGTCCACCTGGTCCTCAACCACCGACAACGTCACCTACCAGAAAATGAAACGCCCCGAAGGCCGGTGGATCACTCTGCCGTCCTCGGTGCACGCCGGGTTCAAATCCGGGGCGCTGCGCGGCGTCAGCTTCTTGCCGCCGAATGGTTCCACCTCGACCGAGTACTACGGAATCTTTACCGGCAACAAAACCAAGCTGCGCATCACCTACGAAAAATAAGCACCCAGTAAGAGGGGCAGGACGACCATGTTCTGCCCCTCTTTGGTGTGCCCATGAAGGAGGGAAAAGTGTCCGAAACAAATGAGCAGGCTGAACCGGATGAGGCCATCGAACCCGATGACACTATCGAGCTGACCGAGGCGTTGGAACAAATTGAAGAGTCGGCGCCTGAGCCGAGGAGTGAGTCGTTGTTTCTGGCTGCGGCTCGGGCCATGGATGACGAGACGATCAAGTGGCGGATCCAGTCCGCTGTTCTGTTCCATGCCCAGGGGCTTCTCAAGGAGGGCGGCAACAACAGTAATTATGCGATCCATGCGGTAATGAATCCGCACCAGCTGGACCCGACGATGATGGCGCTGGTCCTGGTTGACGAAGCGATCGCCAAGCAAGTCAAGGTCAGCGAGAACGGGGACCGGGTGGATACTACTGGCGTACCCGACGAAACCATTCTCACCCGGGTGAAGCAGGCGTGGCCGTTGGTCGCGTTCAAGTACCCGAACAACCCTCTGCAAGCAGGGTGAGCGTCATGCCTCAACGGTTGGTGACGAAGATCTGGCTGTCGTTGCAGGAGCCGCGGAAGATCACGGCGATGCAGACGATGCTTTACCTGTTGGTCGCGTTCGCTGGGGTCGGAGTCTTGCTGTGGACTCCGACCAGTATTGAGGGCCGCATCGGTCTGGGTCTGACGATCATGTGGGGGTGGTTTGCCCTGCTGGGCGGCGTCCTTGGGGCGTGGGCGACACCGGGCGGGCGGTGGTATTTGGAGCGGGCCGCGATCTGGTTGTGCGGGACCGCGGTCTTGTTCTATCTGCTTATTGTGGGGTATTTGCAGGTCACGACATCGGGTAACCGTCTGGTTCAGATGGCGTTTATCGCGATTGCTGGGGTGGCCCTTGGCATTCGGTTTGAACGGATCCGGGAGTTCGATTACGAGCCTGGCAAGTAGGAGGCCAACGCCATGGATTGGCCGCAATACATTCTGTCGCTCATCGGCGCGCTCGGTGGCGGCCTGACGATCCGGGAGATCATCGGCGCGATCAGCCGGTCCCGTTCTGGCAAGACCCAGGCTGAGCGGGTGGAGAACAAGTCCTTGGTGGCCCGTACCCGGTACGCGGAGGACATGGCCGAGTATGAGCGCAGCTACCGCCGGCAGGTCGAGGATCATGCTGCGAACGCCCGCCGTATTGCCAGGGAGCGGGGAGCCACGATTGAAGAGCTGGGCCCGTGGCCATTGCCTCCGGAGCCGCCACCGCGGCCGAAGGATGACCCGGAGACCAGCACCATCTAAGACCGTCCGACATGGCGGTCTTTTCTTTTTGGAGGCGTGATGACTGTTGTACGAATTTTCCGAGCCCGCCCTGGTGGTCCGGGGAACGGGTGCCGGCGCCGGTGGGGTTTACTCGGAGGGTGCTGGAGCTGACTGGTCGGCTGGATGCGGACTTGGAGCCTACGGTTGTCGGCTGACTGACACGTCGAGTCCTCTGGCGGTGGCCGGGGCGGTGGTGCGAGCTTTGGGGGAGCTAGCGCCGTGCCCCGGCCACGGCAGCACGACCACTTGGGGGATAGTCCTGCCGCCACCAACAACTGTTGGTCTGGTAGCACAATATTCTGATTTCTGCCGCAAAAGTTAAAGATCGCTCACTATTACCTCAACACACCCTTAAACAGTAGAGAAACCAGACTAACCCTGATAAATGCCCGCCCGCCGTGGCGGGTTTTCTTATGCCCAAAAGGAGGGCCGCATCGTGAAGATCAGACAGCAGCTGGTCACCAAGAACAAGCAGACCTATGGCGGGGTGAACCCGCTTCTCGGGGTTGTGGTGCACGAGACCGGGAACACCAGCAGGGGTGCGAACGCTGCGGCGCACGCGAACCTGCAGACGAACGGGAACAGCCGGGACGCTTCCTGGCATATCACCGTGGACGAGAAGGAAGCCGTCCAATCGTACGCCGATACCGAGCAGTGCTGGCATGCCGGGGACCGGGAGGCGAACAAGACCCGCCTGGCCGTGGAGATCTGCGTGAACGAGGACGGCGACTATGACGCCGCGTTCCGTAACGCGGCGGAGGTGGTGCGCATGAAGCGCATCGAGCATGGCTGGTCCCGCGCCAATGTGGAGCAGCACTTTGACCATTCCGGGAAGGACTGCCCGTCCCGGATCCGAGCTGAGGGCCGCTGGGCTGAGTTCCTGGACCTCACCGAACCTGAAGGAGATAAAACCATGAGCGTACGCACCCCGAGCGAGGCTATCGCCTGGTCCAAGACCCAGACCAAGGGCTATGTGGGCTTGTGCCTGGTATTCGTTCGTTCCTGCTTCAACATCGCAGTGAAGTACCCGAGTGCCGCGGCTGCCTGGGCGGCTGCGAAGAAGAAGCACCACACCAGCAGCACCGCGAGCATCCCGGCGGGTGCCCCGGTGTTCTTCGATGTGCCGGGCAACAAGTACGACCACGTGGCCCTGTACCTGGGTGGTGGCCTGTTCCGCACCAACTACTCGGCGAAGGGCACCGTGATCACCGCGTCCCTGGATCACGCGGTGTTCAACACCATGCGCATGCTGGGCTGGACGGAGGATCTGAACGGGGTCACCATCCCGGGCCTGGCCCAGTCGGAGAGCGCTGCGAAGCCGACCGGTGGCAAGTACACCGGAAACTCCATCGTGGACTACCTGGCATCGATTGGTAAGGATTCCAGTTTCGCGTCCCGCAAGAAGCTGGCCGACCAGTACGGCATCAAGGGGTACTCGGGCACCTCGGCCCAGAACACCGCCCTGCTCAACGCCATGCGCGGCGGCTCCAAGCCGGCGGCCAAGCCGAATCCGGCCAAGAGCGTCGCCCAGATGGCTAATGAGGTGATCGCCGGCAAGCACGGTTCGGGGCACGCGAACCGCCGCAAGTCGTTGGGGATCAGCGCGCCCGAGTACGAGAAGGTGCGCGCCGAGGTGAACCGCCGCGCCAGCAGCAAGGCCCCGGCCAAGGGCAAATCCATCTCCCAGATGGCCACCGAGGTCATCCAGGGCAAGCACGGCAGCGGTCACGCCAACCGGCAGAAGTCCCTGGGCGTGAGCGCAGCGATCTACGCCAAGGTGCGCGCCGAAGTGAACAAGCGACTCTAGGAGAAAAGAACCATGCTTACTCGAGAATTTTGGAAGGGCGCGCTGGAGCGCGCTGCAAAGACCTTCATTCAGTCCTTTGTCGCCACCCTGCTGGCGACCATTGGGGCCGCTGCTACCGCGTGGGAGGTTCCCTGGGGCACCGCGCTATCAGCAGCTCTGGGCGTCGCCCTGCTGGCAACCATCTTGTCGTTGGCAACCTCCCTGGGCAACGCTGAATTCACTGCCGGCCGGGCGCCGGATGGTTCTCTGACTGTGGATCAGATCGACGAAATCACCACCGTCACCAAGTACAAGCCGAACGAGTCCGGCAAGCACGTGGCCGAGTAGGAATGAAACCGCCCCGATCATCACCCTGCGCGTGGGGTGGTGATCGGGGCGATCTTTTTTGCCTCGATTACTAGCCAACCGAACAGTGGCCGTTGAATAATGAACACTCTCGGTAGCACTGTGCAGCCGATTTTGTTTCGAGGACGCCTATTTGGGGGCGCCAGGGACGCGTAAAACTTGGGGGACTCTACGCGCCCCTAGCCGCCTCGACGGGCAATGACCCTTGGGAGTCTGCCATTGACCGCCACCAGCGAACTGGCCTCCGAACACTTTAGGATGCGCCGCTATACCGGGCAAGGGGTAATCGGGTTTTTGTTCTTCTATTACGCACTAGTCAGGCGTGTATGTTCGGTTCCTAAATACCGTTGACGGGCGCAACCAGGTAGCAGTATGGTTGGGTCACTCCGGTGCTTCCGGAATATGCAACCTCCATTGCAAGGTGGTGCCGCGAAAGTGCGAGCAAGGCCTCGCGGCACCACCGGAGGACTGATTGTTGGTCGAACGAAAGGAACGCCTATGGGCCTGGGAGACAAGATCAAGAACAAAGCACAAGAAGTATCCGGCAAGGTCAAGGAAAACGTTGGAGACGCCACCGACAACGAGAAGCTGCAGGCCGAAGGCGTGAAAGATCAGGCTGCCGCATCGACGAAGCAGGCTGGCGAGAGCGTCAAGGACGCAGCTAAGGACGCCAAGAACGACCTGACCAACTAGAACAGAACCGCCCCGCCCTCGCTGTGAGGGTGGGGCGGCTTTTCTTCGTCAAGAATCGTTCTCGTGCCAGAAGCTCCAGACCCTCGTTTCGAGGGCACGGGCCGCTATGAGCCCAACCGTCGCCCCTGTAACGACGTCAGGGAAGATGGTCACGCGTTCCGCGAAAATGGTTACAGCCTGTGTATGGGGTAGGACGGATGGGTCGCGACTTAAGGAAGCGTGTGCTTGTCGTCGCCGGTGAGAATGATGCCAAGCTCACCCAATCCGAGCTCGCAGATTTCCATGACCTCCTTCTCGGAGGTGCCACCGTGTATAGCTTCGCGGATCGCCTGATTTCGTGCAGCATGGACACTCAAGTATTGCCCGAGGGCTTCTACGTAGCCCGCCTGGATTTCTTCTAATTCCGGTCGCATAGGCATTGTGCTTATTCCTTCTCGGTCTAATAAAGGGGGAGATTCTGTTTCAATCAGCCTTGCTTGGCCATGGCGTAGATCCGTTGGGTGGAGCCGAGGCCGAGAGTTTGGGTGATGGGCTTGGCTCCGACTCCTGCGGCGAGGGCCTCGCGGATGAGGCGGGCCCGCTCGGCGGTGTGCTCTTGCACTTTCGCCTGGGCTTCCTGTGCGGCCTCGTGCTCGGCCAGAATTGCGTCTAACAGCTCGTCGTGGTTCACAGTGCTGCTTCCTGCACCGCGTCCCAGAAGCCGTCAGTATCCACGGTCTGCACGAAAGCTTGCAGGTCGGTGGAGTACTCGAAGCAGGTGTCGAAGATCTGGTCGATGTTGTAGTCGGTGGCGTCGGACGACCCGCCTGCTTCGATGGTCTGGGTGATCATGGCTTCTGCGTCTTGGCGGGTGGTGTACATGGCTGGCTCCTTGCTGGTGTTCCCTTGCTGTTGTAATAAGTGTATTACAGGTTGGAGGGAAGTGCAACATCCCTATTACAGGTGGCTCGTCCCTACGCTCCCCGCAAGATGACCGGTCGGATGTCAGTGTCTAGAATTGCTCCGTGACCAACACACGAGACCCCCGCTTTGATGGCATGCGCCGCTACGAACCCAACCGCCGCCCCTACGTCGAAGTACGGGAAGGCGATCACCGTTTTCACGCCCAGGTGGTCGGGTGGAACCAGGGTGAGGTGTTCATCGAATACCCTACCAAGATCATCAACAGGGTCACCACAGGTCAGCGGGAAGTGAAGTGGGTGCCCACCACGGCCGCAGCCCGCATCCGGCGCGCTGACAGCATCTGGGCCAGCACCGAAGACGATCACGCTTGGCACGCCGAGCAAGACAAGCGGATCGAGTACCGGGCAGACCCTTGGACCGTCTACACCCAAGAGGTTCCCGAATAAGACTAGACCCCCGAATCTCAACACGAGCTTCGGGGGCCTTACCTGCGTGGCTGGCTACTTCACGACATGATGCTGGTTCGTCTGGCAATCAATGACCTCGATAACCTGTCCATGGTCGCCGTAGACGAACACACAGCGCGGGCACAAACGCTCATCCCGCCCCAGAATACCCTCAGCACCACCGCGGACAGATCCAGCCACAGCCCCGGCCGCCTCAGCCTGCTGCGCTCGCCGTGCGATCATGCGTTCGGTGCGGGCATCGAGCCACTCGGTCATCCTGTTCAGGCTACTGATCAGCTGCTCTCGCATCACATCATTCCCATGTATTCCCAGCAGGCCTCTTTGAGTTCCTGCTGTTCTAATGCCTCGAACCAGCTGTCGTAGCCTTCCAGTAGTTCTGGCCGGGTTTTCTCCATGTGCGCCAGGCACTGCGAGAGCTCTTCGAATTGTTCCTGGGTGACACCTTCCATGGCGTCGTTGAAGTCCACGAGTGCCACGCAGAAGCGGGCGGCCTTCCCTTCATCGTATTCTGTGCCGTCGTCCAGGGAACGTTGCCATTCATCGACCATGCATTGGTTGTAGATCTCGGCGAGGTTCGCTGGCAGGGCGGCGACTTCTTCCTCGGTGAGCGCCTCGGATGCGGGGGCCGCGGTTTCGATGGTCTCCACGTCGGATGCTGAGGAAGTTGTTGGTGCCGGCGGTTCCGTCTCAGTCGCTGAGGGTGAGGGCGAAGCCGTGGCTGAAGGCGACGGGCTGGCGGCCGCGGGTGCGTCCTGGGGAGTGCCGCCAGAGCACGCGGACAGGCTGAGCGCGAGGATGGCCAGGGCGGGCAGTAGTTTACGCATCGTTCTGCTCCTGCTCCGCTGCGGAGCCGTTCAAGGCTGAGATAAACGCCATGGCCTCCTTCTCCTTCTTCGCGTCGCCGGAGAAGGTTCCGATGACCTGGCCCTCGCGTTCCACGACGACATAGATCTGCGTGCCGCCTTTGCGCTTTGCTGAACCGATGAGACCGCCCGCCACTGCGCCTATCGGGCCGAACAGAATCAAGCCAGCGCCGGCGCCGACACCCACCGCGCCCTTCGAGACGTAGCTGTTCACCTGGGCTCCAGTCATGAACTTTGCTGTTAGACCCTTGGTATCGAGCTTCTTGAACTTGGAGCTCTTCCCAACCTGCTCCACATAGCGCAGCTGGTATCCGTAGACGTACCCGTCTCCGAAATTCGCGTTGAAGCGTTGCTCGGGCAGGTTGCCCTTCATGAACTCCTTGAACTTACCCATCGTTTCCCCCTGATGATGTGACTGATGTGATTTGAGTCTATGAACCGCGCATAGGAAAAGCGATTCGCAGACCCGGCCCACCGGCCTAAACGATTCTGGGTTTAGACACCTTCACGATGAAGGGGGTGACCCCCAGGGCGATGAGCAGCAGGGTGGTCAGCCGATCCCCGGAGGTTTCGGTGGCCCGCAGCCATCGGGAAATTACCGCCTGTCCGCCGCTGCGGGCGGAAACCTCGGTCAGTCCCACCCCACCGAGCAGAATGAAGATCACCGTCAGGGAGGTTGGCCCCATGGCCGTGCCGACCTCGGCCGCGGCCGGGGAGGAGAGCGGAAAGGCAAGCCAGGTGCCGATGACGGCGGTGGCCAGGGCCGCCAGCGCAGCGCGGGTCGGCGAGACGCGCAGCACCAGCAGGGCAATGACCAGCACGATCGGGGCCAACGCCACCGTGAAGTTCAGCAACGGCCCACCCCCGGGCGCCGTTCCGGTTGCCCGGCCACCGACCGGACGCGCGTTTCACCCCCGTGGGCTTGGCGGGCGGGTCTGGCTCGGGCGGGGGACGGTGTGGGCATGGGCTCAAGCTATCATCCGCGGCAAGCCAGGCGTGCGCAGGCTGAGGGTCGGCCGTGCACGCGTGGCATTGGGGGCTGGATGCGTGCACGGCCGGGATGGCCAGGCGCCGAATCACTCGGATCCGGCGCGGGCCGCTTAGGCCTCGAAGCGCAGCAGCACCTTGCCGGATGCGGCTGAGTTGCGCGCGGTCTCGAACGCCTGCAGCGCATCGGCCAGCGGGTATTCGTGGGTGACCGCGGCGTCGATGTTCAGCGAGCCGTCGGCCAGGGCGGTGAGCACCTGGTCGATCTCGTCGTTGAAGCGGAAGGAGCCGACCAGCTCCAGCTCACGGGTGATCGCCAGTGAGATCAGGGCCGGCTGTTCCCCGGAGGGCAGCAGCCCCACCATGACGACCCGCCCTCCGCGCACCGCACCGCGCACGGCCGAGGCCAGCCCGCGGTGGTTGCCGGTGGCCTCGATGACCACGTCCGCGTGGACCTGGGCGATCTCTTCGGCCTGATCGGCACGCAGCGTGCGGTGCGCGCCCAGTTCGGTGGCGATCTGCAGCGGCTTGTCGTGCATGTCCACCGCAATGATCTCCCGGACCCCGGCCCGCTTGAGCACCGCGACGCTCAGCGCACCGATGGGTCCGGCGCCGATGACCAGCACCCGGCGGCCGGCCACCTCACCGGCCCGGGATACCGCATGCCAGGCCACGGCGGCCGGTTCGGCCAGCGCGGCGGCGCGCAGCGTCAACCCCTCGGGCAGGGCCCGCAGCATCCGGGCCGGGAGGTTCACCCGGGTGGCGAAGGCGCCCTCGGTGTGCGGGAAGCGTGCCGCCGAGCCCAGGTAGGTGCAGCCCGGGGACAGGTTGGGTCGGTGGCTCGGGTACGGTTCGCCGGTCTCGCCCGGGGTGGCCGGGTGCACGGCGACGCGCGTTCCGGCGGTCGGGCCGCTGCCGTCGGCGGCGGCTTCCAGCACGGTGCCCACGATCTCGTGCCCGAGCACCATCGGGGCTTTCAGGATCGATTCGCCGGCAGCCCCGTGCTGCCAGTAGTGCAGGTCGGATCCGCAGATCCCGCCGTAGGCGATGGCCACGCGGGCCTCGTCGGGCCGGGGAGCCGGCAGCTGGATCTCGGCGACGCGCAGGTCCCCGGCCGCATGGGCGATGACCGCGGTGGTTTGCGTGGCAGTGGGGTTAGACGACAACGCTCATGCCTCCGTCGATGAAGATGGTCTGCCCGTTGACGTAGTTGGAGCCGTCGGAGGCCAGCCAGATGGCCGGTCCGGCCAGATCCGCGACGGTGCCCCAGCGGTTGGCCGGGGTGCGGCCCAGGATCCAGGAGTTGAACTGCTCGTCGTCGACGAGGTTTTGGGTCATTTCGGTGTGGATGTAGCCCGGGGCGATGCCGTTGACCTGGATTCCGTGGCCGGCCCATTCGGCGGTCATCGCGCGGGTGAGGTTGCGCAGCCCGCCCTTGGCGGCGGTGTAGGCGGAGATGGTGGGCCGGGCCAGGTCGGTCTGCACCGAGCAGATGTTGATGATCTTGCCCGCACCGCGCTTCACCATGCCGCGCGCGGCCTCCCTGCCAACCAGGAACGCGCTGGTCAGGTTCGTGTCAATGACCCGTTGCCAATCCTCGGCCGCCAGTTCCAGCAGCGGGACCCGGTGCTGGATGCCGGCGTTGTTGACCAGGATGCGCAGCGGGCCGATCTCGGTTTCGATGCGGGTGATGGCTTCGGCCACCGCGGTGGCGTCGGTGACGTCGAAGCAGGTGTGGTGAATGCGTTCGGTGCCGAAGCGGTCGGTGAGCTGCGCGACGGTCTGCGCCAGCCGCTGGGGATCGCGTCCGTGCAGGATCACCGTTGCACCGGCCTCGGCGAGCGCCGCGGCCAGTTCGCGGCCGATGCCGCGGGAGGAGCCGGTCACCAGTGCCAGGCGTCCGGTGAGGTCAAAGAGCTGGCTCATGCGGATTCCTTCTCTGTGCCTGCCGCAGCAGGCGTGGGGGTTGTTGCTCACGGCGCCGACAACCACGGGAACCCCGGTCGACCTCGACGTCGCACTTAGTGACGGCCGGCCCCGGTGGCTGCCGGGGGGCACGTCCGCTCTCAGTTATAGCAGATATATAGGATCAACCAGAACAATAAGTACGATTTATTAGCCCTCGTGTGGTGGCGCAGGAGCAGCGCGTGCCCGCGGGGACGGACATGAAGTTGTGCTCCCGCAACGGCTGGGCAATGCTGGGGGGATTGAGGTCCGCGCCCGCCGCCGGAGCGCGGCCGGTCACCGGCTCACTGCACCCAGGGAGGTTCTGTGCGTTCTGGCTCGGGCACAACGGGCCGCGGCGTGATCGCCTCGGTGGGAGCCTCCCTGCTCTTCGGCGTCATCTTCCTGGTTTCGGGCAGGGTGCAGGCCTCGGCCGAATATGTCTTTGCCTGGCGGGTGCTGGCGATCCTGGGCTGCTATCTTCCGGCTTTGCTGCTGTCCTCGGGTCGGCGCGCCCTGGGGGAATACTTCGCGCTGCTCACCGCCCGCCGCGCCCACCTGTGGCTGCTGCTGCCGCTGAGCCTGATGGTGGGCGTGCAGCTGTGGCTGTTCGTCTGGGCCCCGGCCCACGGCAAGGCGCTGGACGCCTCGCTGGGTTTCCTGCTGCTGCCCATCACCCTGGTGCTCGGCGGGCGCTTTGTGTTCAAGTCCCCGGTCTCCATGTTGCAGTGGCTCAGCGTCGTGGTGGCCGCGCTGGCGCTGGCGCTGAAGATCGCGGTGGCTCCGGCGTTCTCCTGGGTGACCTGGTTCATCGCCCTGGTCTATCCGGTGTACTTCATGCTGCGGCACCACACCGGGCTGGATCACCGGGCCGGTTTTGCGGTGGAGGCCGCGGTGCTGACCCCGCCTGCACTGGTGCTGCTGGCCGTCCTGCCCGGTCCGTCGTATCAGCCCGGACAGCAGGCGGGCGTCGCGGTGATCGCCGTATGCGGGGCGGTGGCGATGGTGGCCTACCTGGCGGCGTCCCGGCTGCTGCCGCTGGCGCTGTTTGGCCTGCTCTCCTACCTGGAGCCGCTGATCCTGGTGGCCGTCGCGCTGCTGCTGGGCGAGCGGTTGGCGCCCATGGATGTGGCCGTCTACGGCCTGCTGGCCCTGGCGCTGCTGATCCTGGGCTTTGAGGCGCTGCGTGCCCTGCGGCGCTAGGCCATCGCAGGCACCAGCTGCCGGGGGCGGGCAGACCTACCCAGCGGCGGGCGGGACGAGTAGAGTGCTGGGTACTCGCCTGCGTAGGCCGATACCCGTGGCTGCCAGGGGTTCATCCCGGCGGCGCGCCGTGAAAAGGAGCTGGTCATGTTCGATCCCGATGAGCCGCTGTCCGTGAGCGTCACCTCCGAGGCGATCCCCGGACGCTACGTCGTCATCTTCGACGGCGCCGAGCCGGTGGGCACCCCGATGACCAGCCTGGGGGTGCTGCAGGAGCAGGTGCCCGAGGTGCTTTCCGACGAGGGCTACTCGCTCAAGCACTACTTTCCCCGGCTGGGCATGGCCGTGGTGGACAGCGAGTCCGGGCAGGTCGAACAGTTGCGCGAACGCTGCGCCTCCCGGCGCCTGCCGATGAAGGTGGTGCCCGAACGGATCTACCGCATCCAGGTCAACACCGGGGACGTGGCCGCGGCCGAGCGGCCGGCGTACGCGGACACCGACGAGCTGACGTGGGGACTGCAGGCGGTGAAGGCCGTGGAATCGGGGTACACCGGGGCCGGGGTGAAGGTTGCCGTGCTGGACACCGGGTTCGACGAGAACCACCCGGACTTCGCCGGCCGGCAGGTCACCACCAAGTCCTTCGTGGAGGGTGAGGACGCCCTAGACGGGCACGGGCACGGCACCCACTGCATCGGCACCGCCTGCGGCCCGCGCGGCGTGCCCGGTCAGCGCGGCTACGGGGTGGCTTCGGGGGCGAGCATCTTCGCCGGCAAGGTGCTGGGCAACTCGGGTTCGGGCACCGACGCCCAGATCCTGGGCGGGATCGACTGGGCGCTGGAGAACGAGTGCCAGGTGATCTCCATGTCGCTGGGCGCGGACGTGCGGGAGGTGCACCCGCCCTATGTGGCCGCCGGACGCCGGGCCCTGGAGCTGGGCTCGCTGATCGTGGCCGCGGCCGGCAACAACGCCCGCCGCCCCCAGGGGAACTACGGGTTCGTCGGCGCCCCGGCGAACAGCGCATTCGTCATGGCGGTGGCGGCCCTGGACGAGGGGCTGAAGGTGGCGGACTTCTCCGCCCGCACGCTGCCCGGCCGCGGCGGGCAGGTGGACATCTCCGGACCCGGGGTGCGCATCTACTCCTCGTGGCCCGGCGAGCAACGCTACAACACCATCAGCGGCACCTCGATGGCCACCCCGCACGTTGCCGGGGTCGCAGCCCTGCTGTGCGAGGCCACCGGTTTCCGGGCCCGGGAACTGTGGGCGGAGCTGGTGCAGGAAGGCGAACGCCTGGAGCAGTTCTCCGTGGACGTGGGGGCCGGGATGACCCAGGCCCCGCCCCCAGCCCAGGCCTAGGCCTAGGCCTAGGCCTAGGAACCGAGGCACATCCAGACGCCGCACCGCCAGGGGGCGCCGGAGCGGCGGTGACGGCCCGAACAACCCGGACGGTCAACACGAAGTAGGGAGCGATGGACGAAAAGAAGCAGGAATCCCAGGTGACCGAGACGGTGATTGTCACGATCCGCTCCGAGGACCTGGCCCAGATTGATGACGTCGCCGAGAAGCTGCGCGCCGCGGGGCTGATGGTGGACAACGTGCTCAAGACCCTGGGCCAGGTCACCGGCACCACCACGGCGGAGCACGTTGACGCGCTGCGCCAGGTGGAGAAGGTGGAGTCGGTCAGCCCACAGCGCACCATGCGGATCGCTCCCCCGGAATCAGACGTGCAGTAACCCCGGCTCCGGTAACCCGCCTGCCGAAGCCGCAGCGGGCGGGTTTAGCCGCGCGAGCGGATCGCGTCGGCGACGGCGGCGTTCGCTAGCATCCGCACGGTGTCCAATGGGGCGGACACCTGCCCGGTGGCCACGGCGATCAGGGCGTCGCCGTCCATCCGGGTGTGCGGGGGGAAGACGGCCCGCGCCAACCCGTCGTGCCCGCCCTCGGCCACCACCTTGCAGCCGACCTTGTCCAGTTGCGCGTTGGTGATGACCACCCCGATGGTGGTGTGCGTGCGCGGCAGCGGCCCGGAGGCCAGGGCGGCGAAGGTTTCGGCCGCGGCGAAGGAGGGCGGGTCGGACTCCTGCCGGATGTCACCAAAGGCATTGACGGCGCAGACCGCCGCAACCCGCAGCTGCCCCAGCCGGTGTTCGGCAAAGCCCAGGCCGGCGCGGTGCGCCTGCCCCGGACCGCGCCATTGACTCGAGCGTGCCCCGGTACCCGCCCCAACCGGTCCCACCTCAAATTCGGCGGCAGCGCTGCTGGCCGCCCGGTAGCCGGCTTGGGCGTCCGGGCGGATACTGCTCTCACCCAGCGCGAGGTCAAAGAGCCCCAGGGCCGGAACGATCGGCACGTTGCCAGCCGGGGTGGGCACCCCGCGCCCCTGCTCCTCCATCCAGCACATCACCCCGTCAGCGGCTGCCAGGCCGAACGCCGAACCGCCGGTGAGCAGCACTCCATCCACGCGGGCCACGGTCTTTTGCGGGTGCAGCACATCTAGTTCCCGCGTGGCCGGGGCACCACCGCGCACCTCATAGGAGCCCACGCTGCCCTCGGGCAGCTCGATGAGCGTGCATCCGGTCATCGCCCGGGCATCGCTCCAGTGCCCTAACCGGACGCCTTGAATGCTGATCCTTGCCCGGCCCGCCGCCGCAGTGGGCCCACCAGTGCCTGGTGCTTCCTCGCGCTGCATTCCTGCCTCCTGATTCCAGCCGTGTATTCCTGTCCATGCTTCTGCATCACCAGCCCGCTGTCTAGGGGGTTCGAACGCCGGTAACGCCTCACCAGACGTTGATCTGGACGGGAGAGCACGGCTTTCGCTGGCGGCGCAACCCGGTTCATGCACACGGAAACCTCCAGGTCAAACTACGGATTGCCGGTCTACCAACAACGTGCTTCATCAATTGCACGAGAACCAGTTGGCCCTGGTGAACAAGGAGATCCCCTTCCCACAGGCGGCGGTGCTGGGCTGCGGCGTCTCCACTGGAGCCGGCGGGGCCATCAACTCCGCGCAGGTGCGCGTCGGGGACTCGGTGGCGGTCATCGGCACCGGCGGCGTCGGACTCAACGCGATCTCCGGGGCCCTGCTGGCCGGGGCGACCACGATCGTCGCCATCGACATCAGCGATGACAAGCTGGCCGTGGCTAAGAAGTTCGGCGCCACTCACCTGATCAACCACCCAGGTTGACCCGGTCGAGGAAGTCAAGCGGATCACCAACGGTGGGGCGGACCACGTCTTCGAGATCATCGGGCTGCCGGCCACCCAGAAGCAGGCAGTCGCCATGCGCGGGGTGCCCGGCACCGCCTACCTGATCGGCATCGCCCGCCCGGGAACCGAAGTGGAGATGCCCGCCGATTCCGGCGCCCTGTTCAGCCAGGGCGGGGTGCGGATGGTGAAGATGGGTTCAACGAACCTCAAGCGCGACATCCCGATGTACGCGGACATGTACGTCCAGGGGCGGCTGAACCTCGATGACCTGATCTCCCAGGAGATCTCCATCGACCAGATCGAGGAAGGCTATGAGGCACTGAAGCGCGGCGAAGTTATCCGCTCGATCATCACCTCGTTCTGATCCGCTGAGCATGCTTCGGGGCGGCCCACTGAGGTGGTGCCGTCGCGAAGCCGGCAAGCCGCGGTCAGCAACGCTTTTCCGGGGCTTAAGCCCAGCTGCCCGCACGGTGCACCAAGCACAGCGCGGGCAGCGGCGAACGGATTTACTCGCTGAGCAGCTTGTACTCGCTGAGCAGCTCCCCGATTTCCGTGTCGTCCAGCCGCTTCATCAGCAGCCTGCGGAACAGCGCCCCACCGGGAACGTTCAGCTCCTCGCCGTCACGCAGCTTGCTGGTGGCCGACAGCAACTTGCGCACGTCGTAGGTGGAGTTGTAAACCTCGGGCACGGCCCGCTCGACATCCAGCAGCGTGTAGACCGACTCCATGGCGGTACGCACCGAGTACTCAGTGGTGAAGATGGTATCGCGTTCCCCGGATTCGGCGAACTGGCCGATGAAGGCGAAGTTCACCGAGCCCTGGGGGACGACGTCGGGCCGGTCTCCGGCCTGGCGCGGCATGAAGAACGACGTCACGTACGGCATCATCACCGGCACGGTTTTTGCCCCGGTGACCGCCAGCTTCTTGATCTCATCCTGCGGCACCCCCAAGTGGTAGAGCCACTCCTGGGCGATTTCCTCGCCCGTGGACTCCTGGATGGTCTTGCCGGTGAAATCCCCGGGTTTGTCGGAGTACAGCGCGTAGACCCACACCACGATCTCGTTGGGCTTCTGCGACTTGAAGTGCGGCTGGCGGTTGACCGTCCAGGAGGTCAACCAGCTGGAGTCCTTGGCGGTGACGATGCCGCCGGTCACGATCTTGCCGCTGAAGGGGTCTCGTTTGGTGACCTTCTCGATGTACTTCGGGATGCGTTCATCCAAGGTGGTGACGGTCGCCGACTCCCACTTGGTTTCCTCGATGTGGTTGCCGAAGACGTCAGGGCGCCCGAAGGATGGATCCTTTGCGGCAATGCGCCGCCACAGCTCCCAGGCCGGAGCCGGTCCCTTGTCCACCTGGGCCGGGGTGTGCTGATCGCCCTCGAAGGAGTTCTCGGTCAGCGAGCCGATCGTCATGAACAGCAGGTCGTTCTCACCCAGGTCCACTCCCCCAGGCGTGCCTTCGCGTCCCGACTTCCAGTGGATGCGGGTGGCCTGCTTGCGTCCGGTGTTCGGGTCAACGTCGAAGTCCACGTCAGCGACCTCGGTGGCGTAACGGAAGACCACTCCCCGTTCCTGCAGCCAGGTGACCAGTGGCATGACCAGTGATTCATACTGGTTGTACTTGGTGAATTTCAGTGCCGAGAAGTCCGGCAGCCCGCCAATGTGGTGAATGAAGCGATGTAGGTAGAGCTTCATCTCCAGCGCCGAATGCCATTCCTCGAAAGCGAACATGGTGCGCCAGTAGAGCCAGAAGCTGCTCTTGAAGAATTCTTGGGAGAAGACCTCGTTGATGCGCTTGTTCTCCATGTCCTCCCGGGTGGCGAGGAAGACCTTGATCAGTTCCTTCTGTGCCTTCTCGGACATGGCGAACTTGTTGTCGGTGTGCGCGTCCTGGCCACGGTTGATGGTGGCACGTTGCAGCGAGTAGTTGGGGTCGTCCTTGTTCAGCCAGTAGAACTCATCAAGCACGCTGGCGTTCTCGATCTCCAGCGATGGGATCGAACGGAATAGATCCCACAGGGTTTCGAAGTGGTCCTCCATTTCGCGTCCGCCGCGGATGACGAAACCCTTCTCCGGTTCCTTGATTCCGTCCAGGGCGCCGCCGGGCAGATCGAGCTCCTCCAGGATGGTGATATTTTCCCCCGGCATCTGCCCGTCGCGAACCAGGAAGGCCGCGCCGGCCAGGGAGGCCAGGCCTGCCCCGACGAACCATGCCGTCTTGTCCTCCACGCCTTCGGGCTTGCGGGGCCGGGCGAAAGCGTAGTAGTTGCCACTGTTGTATTCCATTGCTCTACCTTTCGTGTTGAGCGTTGTGTGTGGCGTGACGTGTTGGGTGCGCGCCCTGGTGTTGCTAGTAGGTGTAGAACCCGGAGCCGCTGGCGATGCCGAGCTTGCCCTGGTCGATGTAGTTTTCCTTCAGCCAGGCCGCCAGCTTCTGGTCCTTCTCATCGCCGTGGGCGAGGATGTTGTACGGGGTGGTCAGCCCAATGACGTCGTAGATCTGGAACGGCCCCATGGGGGCGCCGGTGGCGGTCCGCCAGACCTTGTCCACGTCCTGCGGTTCGGCGTAGCCGCCGGCGGCCAGCTCCGCCGCGGCGTTGAGGAACGGAACCAGCAGTGAGTTCAGCACGTAGCCGGACTTCTCCTTGTACACCGGGATGGGCACCATCCCGATTTCGCCGGCAAACTGCACGATCTGTTCGAACACTGCCGGATCGGTGTCCGCAGTGCCCATGACCTCGGCGGTATTGAACTGCCAGATCTTGTTCGCGAAGTGCAGTGCCAGGAACTTCTCGGGCCGCCCGGTGAAGTCCTTCATCGCGCTTGGCAGCAGGGTGGAGGAGTTGGTGGCAAAGATCGCGCTTTCCGGTGCCACCGCTGCGAGCTTCTCATAGGTCTGCTGCTTGATGGCCAGGGCCTCGGGCACCGCTTCGATCACCAGGTCGGCATCGCGCACCGCGTCGGCTAGATCCGAGGAATAGCTCAAGCGGGTCAGCGCCTGATCGGCCTTCCCCTCGTTGGCTCCTGCCACGGCCTCGGCCTTGTAGGTTTCCACAAGCTTGGCGAAGCGTTCCTTCGCACCGATCAGCGCCGTATCGGAGATGTCGTACGCAGTGACTTCGAAGCCGCTGTAGGCGCTCTGGAATGCGATCTGCGATCCCAGAACTCCCGTGCCGAGCACGGTCACCTTGTTGATGCTGCTCATAGCCTTACTCCTTTTCTTGATGACCGGTTGCCTTATCTGCGGAACCGGCAAGTTTGTCATGGTTCTGTCACCCGGAGGTACAGGCACCGGGGTCACGTTCCAGGTGGCAGGGTGGCCAGAACCCCGGCCACGATCTGGGACACCTGGTCGTTGAGGTCGGCAAAAACGTCCGCTCCGCCATGTGCACCGGTCGTTGACCGGGCAATGGTCAGGTGCATGGCCGCGAAGATCGCGGCGCTGGCGACACGGATTGCCTGCGGGTCCTGGGCCAGTCCGCGAGCATCCGCTGCTGCCTGAATAACCGCGGCGATTGATTTCTCGATGCGGGCCACCAGGGCCAGGCCTTCTGAGCGATAACGCTCTGCCGCGACCCCAAAGAGCAGCTCGCGCTGGTAGACGGCGCTGTTTTCGGCTTGCTGGCGGGCACGGGCCAACGCTGGCTCCAGCAGCGACATGATGGCTTCGACGGCCCGATCTGACTGCTGAGCGTGAGCTTCACCGGCTTCCAGGGCGGCACGAAATTCCTCGTTGTACACCATTAGCAGCAGTTCACTTTTGGAGGCCGCGTACCGGAACAGGGTGCCATCGGCGACGTCGGCACGTTTTGAGATTTCCTGAGTGGTCACGGCCCCGTAGCCGCGCTCGGCGAAAAGTTCCGAAGCGGCGCGGAAGATCCGCTCTTGTTTTTCTCGTGCATTTCGGTCCCGCCGCGACAACTGCGCCATGTCCTCACGATCCTCAATCAAATAATGAGTAAACTCATTTATGAGTGTACTCCGCTTTAGGATCGAGTCAAGCAGTAAACGGCTTCCCTTAACTACTGCGGATTCATGGGAGCGCACCCGCGAGCCGGACGCGATCCGCTCGACGTTCCGGAAGTGCAGGGCGCAGCGAAAATAGACGACTCCATACCCTGCTCAGTCTGCGGGCCTCGGCACGCGCCTCCGGGCCGACACTCACCTTATTGGTCATAGCCACAATCTCGGCAAGCTGTCTCGAGGAAGACTCATTCATGGACCGCCCTGCAGGCACGGAAAAACGACCATGGTGGCATTCGGCGTCGTGTTGGCGGCAGCATCTGCCGCCGTATTGTTCCAGGCTCCATGCATCTACCAGGACATAATCTCCTGACAGGCATTTCGTGGCGGTAAACACCAACGGCAGCACGCCATCGGCTACCGCGCCGAAACTGGGTAAGCCTTGCCCGCCGGACCACCGAGCGCCAGTCCGACGGGAAAGACCAGGCAAACAAAAAAGTCCCGAGGCATCTTGCGATGCCTCGGGACTTTTTACTGGTGGAGGTAAGGGGATTCGAACCCCTGACCTTCTGCATGCCATGCAGACGCGCTACCAACTGCGCCATACCCCCAGATGAAGGTGTGGTTGCCGGGGAATTTCTTCCCTTCGAACCGAGATAAAACTCTACCCGAAGCTCCGCCCAGAACGCTAATCGAGCTCACGAGACGCTGCTCACACTGAACCCTTCCACGTTCCACCCCAAGCTGGAAGAATGAGCGCGGGACAGTTCGCTCCCATGAGACGAGAGGGAAACCAATGACCGTTGCAATGACTCCCTACCTGCGCTACGGCGGAGTCGCCCGTGAGGCGATGGAGCTCTACCATTCGGTGTTTGGGGGTGAATTGAGCTTCATGACCTTCGCCGAAGGTGCCGGGGAAACCAACCCACAGGTGGCGGATCAGATCATGCATTCCTCGCTCTATGTGGATCGCGGACTGCACCTGATGGCCTCGGACACTCACCCGGACATGAACGTCGGTCCCAATGGAACAATCGCCATCAGCGGCAGCGGTGAGGATGGGCCATCCGAGATCGATACGCTCAAGGATTGGTGGTCCAAGCTCAGCAAGGACTCACACATCGACATCCCACTGGAACAGGCACCCTGGGGTGACTACTTTGGCCAGCTGACCGACCGCTATGGGGTCACCTGGATGTTCAATATCGGAGCGGACGCCAGCCAGTAGGCTTGCGCTGAATCAAGGAAGGGTGGTTCTTCGGCCTTAGCCGGAGAACCACCCTTCCTCATCTACGGGGGCGGCCGTGGCGTCGCGCCGGCTCCATACCCGTCAGGACTTACCGAGCGGGGGATTCCGTCTCAGCCAGTGCTTCCCGGCCGATCTTCAGCCCGATCTTGCGCGAGCGATATTCGGTGATCACGGCCAGGACCAACCCAAGGGCCGCCAAAATGGCGCCGACAAATGCCGGGGCACGGTAGCCGAAGCCAGCACTGATCACCGCCGCGCCCAACGCCGCGCCCATCGCGTTGGCAACGTTCAGTGCCGAGTGGTTCAAGGATGCGGCGAGGGACTGGGCATGGGGCGCCGAATCCATGAGCAGAGTCTGCAGGCTCGGGATCAGCAGGGAACCGGTGGCGCCCATGATGAAGACCATGATGAAGGCGGGGATCAGCCAGCTGGTGACCAGCCCGAAGATGATCATGACCACCACCATGATTAGGGAGGTCAGCTTGATGGCACCGAATACGGACCAATCCGCGAGCCGGCCGCCAACCAAGGACCCGACCACCATGCCCACTCCGTAGAGCGCCAGCGCGATCGGAACCAGGCCGATGTCCATACCGGTCACGTTGGTCAGCGTAGGGCTGATGTAGGAATAGACGGCGAAGAACCCGCCGAAGCCAACCACGCCGGTGGCCATGGCAAGCCACACCTGCAGGCTCTTGAGCGCCGAGAGTTCCCGGCGGATACTTGCCCCGGCTTCGGCCTTGCGCCATGGAACGAAGATGCTGAGCATCAGCAGCGTGAGCAGGCCAACGATTGCCACGACGAGGAACATGGAACGCCACCCGGTTTCCTGGCCCAGCTTGGTCACCAGTGGCACCCCGGCAACGTTGGCGACCGAGAGGCCCAGCATGACCCAGGCGATGGCCCGGCCGCGCATCGAGGCGGGCACCAGGGAACCGGCCAGCACTCCAGCCAGGCCGAAGTAGGCGCCATGGGGCAGGCCGGAGAGGAAGCGGGTAAGCAGCATCGTTCCGTAGTCAGGTGCCAGGGCCGAGGAAAAGTTGGCCAGCGTGAAGAAGATCATCAGGTACTGCACCGCGCGTTTGCGAGGGATCTTCGCCGCGAGCGCCGTAAGGATGGGCGCTCCCACGACGACGCCGATGGCGTAGGCGCTAATCATCAAGCCCATTTGGGCATTGTTCACGCCAAGGTCCGCCCCGCCTTCCTGGAGCAGCCCCATGATGGCGAATTCAGTGACTCCGATGCCGAAGCCGCCCATGGACAGCGCCAGAACCGCGAACAGCAGCGCTCGCCCCTCCAGGATCTGGCTGGGCTGTGGGTGTTTCATCAATCCCTCATTTTCTTTGTGCCGGCGTTCAATGACGGTACGGCTTCGTTGGCGCCCGGATTCGATCGTAGTGGATAGTACTGACGGCTCCGAACCTGCAAGTCACTTCGGTGCACTAATGATGCCGCATTCAGGCTGCTCCCAGCTTCGAGCATAGAAGTTTCTCCGTCGTTCCGACCCAATTTTCGGCCCGCTGAAAAGCGATATAAATAGCATTTCTGGATATTGTGGCTCTGTCAGAACGATATCTGTTCACCGTTTGACAGGCAGGAATGGCACGGCGCCCGCAGCGGAACCCGACCTTGGCTGCCCTGGTTCGGCATATAAAAAGTGGCCCCGGTCACCGAGCCTAGTTTGGCATTGACTTCGGGACTATGGTCGGGGTTACGCCCTTGGTCGTCGCTAATTCCTACCTTTGGTTGATCCGAAAGCTGGGGCTGGAGTCGGGGCAGCGCCGATACTCGCGGGGCTTTCCGGGTGGTTCCACCCGGAACACTTTCAATTGAAGGAGGTAGAAAATGACGAACCGCATGGTGCGTTCACGGACTGCCGAACTCGTTGCCGAGGTCTTAGGCTCACGGTACGGCAGAAAGCATTTGGAATCTCACGGTTGGGTGCCTGGCACCCCGATCATCATGGCTCGCAGTGACGAACCCCTGGAAGATGTGATGGCACTCGTGTCGCTACATGAGACCCCGGTGTACGTCGCAATGTTGGAGCAGGAGCCAGAACGGCTGTGTCTGCTGCGGGTCACCCTGGGTACCTCTGCGCTTGAAGTCGTGAACGTTTGGGGCAAGGACGAAACCATCGGCTGCCTCTATGAACAGGTCGCCTCGAAACTGTGGGAGACATTCCGGGTCCGGTTCTGGCGCTACAGCGCCGTGGCCCTGCGTGTGCCCGAGTTGCTGACGACCCAAATTCCCACCTACTGGCGGGCTCCCTCACCACTGGCTATCGCCTAGATTAGGAACTTATCCCCGTCCCTGACAGATTTACTCTTATTACCCGCTCTGGGGTACCGCCTTGCGGTGCCCCACAATTGTTTTGCCTCCGTGGAACAAGGCATTGAGAATGGCAGTTGTCTCGGTCCACGCTGCGCTGACTAGCGCTGCGTGTAGGTGAACTGCTCTGGTCGCATCTGGCTTATGAGACTGTGAACCTGATTGATCTGCCACTGGCTGCGTTCGGCCAGACTGATCAGCTCCACCGGGTTCAGCCGGTCCTCGCTGGTGACCAGCGACAAGAGCGTGTTCCACATGGCCAGCTTCGAACACAGCAGGCCGCACACCGCGTCCATTTGCATCTGGTTTCCCGCCAGCGTCGGCGGGATCCCCATCTTGATGGTGGAGAAACGGTCGGACAAGCATCGGTTGCCGATGCGCACCCGGCAACCAGTAATCTCCTCAAACCCGAGCCGGCCCATGACGGCGCGCAGGTCGTTGTGGTCATCGCGCACCTGCTCATACACCTGCGCCAGGGCAGGGCCGAGTTCGGTATTGCGCCACTGGTGACAGATCAGCCCCAGGTAGCGAAGGCACATTTGGGAAGCCAGCGCATGCTCCCGCAAGTACTTTTCCAGTACAGGTCGAATTACACTTCTGCGTTCCATAACCACCTTCCCAAAGTCTCGAGAACGTGTCGTTGCCGTACGGCCTGATCAACAGAAGACCCCAAAGCTCCAGTCGCCTACGATTCTCGTTGTTGCTCCCCGAGCAGAACAAGGATTACCAGTGTCCTTTAGGGCTGGGAGCACTGCTCTCTAGAGTGTTTGTTCCTCACCCCTTCCCGAACCCGAAGCTATCTGAGAGAATCCTGCAACCAGACTCTGACAAGGGAATCAGAACTAGCATCGGTGATAGAGAGTATGAATAATGCAGTTTTTGTCCCTGCTCAACGCTCGGCCTTTCGGGGAGAAATCGACAGGAGGAGACGGTGCGAAACATCTACCAGGCGAAGGTCAATGACTCAACGCTGGATGACGTAATCAGTGAGGATGAGAACCGCAGGCGAAGACTGGCCAGCCTCCTGATTCTGGTGACGACGGCGCTGTTTATCCTCGCGGCCCTGGCCCACTCCTTCGACCGGGAATCCACGATCTCGCAAAGAACGCAGACCGGGTATGTGGAGTTGACCTATCCCTCGGTGGCCCGGGCCGGCAACGAGATTGAGCTTGAAGTTGATATCGATGACACTGAAGGCCTTCCGGAGACGATCACCGTGGCGCTGTCAGAAGAGTACCTCTCCTTCTTTGAGGGGCTGGACATCTACCCGGACCCCGAATCGCAGACCGCCGATGGGGATGGGAACGTCCAGCTCACCCTGGCCACCGAACCCGGTGCCAAGGAATTCCACTTGAAACTGACCGGTGCCGCGTCCGAGGAGTGGGAGCCCGCCACCGCCGGCACCCTCACCGTGGATACCGGCAAACCCGAGAAGGTTGCGCTTGATTTCAAGACCTGGAGGATCCCGTAATGGAAATAGTCATCCGTGCAGCCATCGCCTTCTTTATTATCTGGCTGGTCACCCGCGCCGCGGGGCGGGCCACCCTCGGGGAGCTGAGCTCTTTCGAACTGGTGGTCTTCGTGGTCCTGGGTGACCTGGTCCAGCAGGGAATCACCATGAACGACCGCAGCCTGACCGGCAGCCTGCTGGCGGTGACCACCGTGGTCCTGCTCGCCGCGATCCTGGGCTATGCGAACATGCGCTGGCCAAAGTTCGGCAAGATCACCCAGGGCCGACCCATCGTGCTGGTGCGCGATGGGCATATTGACCGCAAGGCGCTGCACCGTGAACGCATCGGCATTGACGAGCTGAGCATGTTGGCCCGCCAGTCGGGCATCGAAAAATACAGCGAGATCCGCCTGGCGATCATGGAGGCCAGCGGGAAGGTTTCCTTCTTCACCCAGGAGGCATCCGCGGATTCCACCGATTCCGTCTGACACGGCCGCGTCCCCGCCAGTCCGAAGTTGGACGGGGCGGGGACGCGGGTTCGATCGAATACGCTCGGAAGGCCCCGGTGGGCCGGTGACCTAGTCGGCTTTCGCCTTCCGGGCCTCCTCCACTGCGCTTCGGGCCCCGGAATGCCAGGGCTGTCCGTGGCCGCTGAGCAGCGTGCGGGCCTCGGTCTGGGCGATGGGCTCCAGGGAGCGCAGCGCCTGGTCAAGGTCCGCGGTGGCGGCACTGGCCACGATCCGTGGACCGGTGCGGGTGTTGTACGGGTCCAGGGTCACCACCGCATCGCCGGAAAACACCACGTCACGTTCGGGCAGGTGCAGGGCGCAGTGCCCGACGGTGTGCCCCGGGGTGTGGATCGGGACCGGGTTGCCGGGCACCGGCAGCGGCTGCTGGTCCTGCCAGGTGTCGGTTTCCTGCACCCCGCGCACCCACAGGGCGCCATGCAGCATCATCTGCCCGAGCCCGGGCAGGGCCTGCGGGTGGGCCAGCGGGTAGAGCAGACGGCTGCCCTGGGACCGGTAGCGGTAGGGGTGGGCGGCCAGCCGCCGGTCCAGGGCGTGCACGTAGACCGGCACCCGGTAGCGCTGCTGGACCCAGCGGGCGGTGCCCACGTGGTCGAAGTGTCCGTGGGTGAGCACGATGGCCCGCAGCGGCTTGCCGTGGCGTTCCAGTCCGGCCAGCAGCCCGGCCAGGGCGTGGCGCATCGCGGGCAGGCCGGCATCGATGAGGGTGCAGCCCTGCTCGTCCTCCACCACATAGCAGTTCACGTTGGCCGCGGACACCAGGTAGATGCCGTCGGCGACGGTGGTGACCTCCATGGGCTATCCCTCCTGCGAACCGAACAGGTCGGTTTCGATTTTCACGTAGCGTTCCAGCAGCTCCAGGCCGTGGGCGCCGGAATCACCTTCCTGCTCCAGGCCGTTGCGCAGGTCCGGCAGCTTCTGCATCAGGTGCGGCACCGGGGGCAGCAGCGGGGTGTCCGGGTCGGTGTGCACCTCCAGGACCACCGGGCGCTCCTCGTTCAGCGCCTGGTGCCAGGCGGCGCCGAGCTGTTGCGGGTCGGTGACCTTGATGCCGCCCAGACCCAGCAGCCGGGCGTATTCGGCGAATGGGAAGCCAGGCAGCTGCTGGCTCTGCTCGTAGCGCGGGTCCCCTTCCGTTTCACGCTGCTCCCAGGTGACCTCGGCCAGATCGGAGTTGTTCAGCACGCAGACCACGAACCCGGGATTCGACCAGTTCTTCCACTGGGCGGCCAGGGTGATCAGTTCCGCGTTGCCGCTCATCTGCATGCCGCCGTCGCCAGCCAGCACCACCACCGGGCGGTCCGGGTGCAGCAGCTTGGCCGCGATCCCGTAGGGCACTCCCCCGCCCATGCTGGCCAGGGTGCTGCACAGGTGGGCGGGCACATTCGGCGGCAGGATCAGCTGCCGGGCGTACCAGTACACGCAGCTTCCCACGTCCAGGGCCAGCTGGGCGTCGTGCGGCAGGTGTTCGCCCAGTTCGCGCACCACCAGTTCGGGGTTGATCGGCCGGGCGGGCACCGCAGCCCGCTGGCGGCGCACCTCATGCCAGTTGCGCACGTGTTCCTCGACCCGTTCGCGCCAGGCGCCGCGCTGCCCGGCGCGGCGGGTGATCAGCTGTTGGAGCCGTTCCAGGCTCAGCGCCGCGTCGCCGACCAGGGCGACCTCCACCGGGTAGCGGTTGCCCGGGCGCTGGGCGGAGATGTCGATCTGCACGCCGCGGGCGCTGCCGGGTTTGGGGTAGAACTCGGTCCATGGATCATTGGAGCCAATGATCAGCAGGGCGTCGCATTCCGCCATCACCGCGGCGCTGGCCGAGGTGCCCAGGTGCCCCATGACCCCGGCGCTGGTGGGCAGGGTTTCATCCACGTACGGTTTGCCCAGCAGGCTGGTGACCACCGCAGCGTCCAGCTCGTGGGCCAGTTGGCGCACCTGTTCCCCGGCCTGACGGGCGCCCTGGCCGACCAGCAGGGTGATGCGTTCGCTGTCATCGAGCAGCGCCGCGGCCTGCTGCAGTTCGGCTTCGCCGGGCATCGCGTTGGAGCGCTGCCAGCTGGCGGCGGTGGGAATCTGGCCGTGGGAGCCGCCGGGGATCTTTTCGGCCTGCTGCTGCACGTCGTGCGGCACGATCACCACGGCGGGCGCGGAGGTGGCCAGCGCGGTGCGCAGCGCCCGGTCAAGCACCGGGATCACCTGTTCGGCGGTGGTCACTTCCTCCCGGTAGGCGGCCACATCCTGGAACATGCCCTCCAGGTCGATTTCCTGCTGGTATTCGCTGCCCAGGGAGGGCCGGTTCTGCTGCCCGACGATGGCCACCACCGGAATGCTGTCCAGTTTTGCGTCGTACAGGGCGTTGAGCAGGTGCACCGCCCCGGGGCCCTGGGTGGAGGTCATCACCCCGATGTCCACCCCGGTGCCGGTGTCGGCCTGCTGGCCAAGCTGGCCGAGCGCGTACTTGCTGTGCGCCACCGCCATGAACCCGGCGGCCTCCTCATGCCGGGCCTGGATGAACGGCATGGATTTGCGCCGCAGCGCGCCGAGGAACGTGTTGATCCCGTCCCCGCTGTAGCCGTAGATGCGGGTGACGCCCCACTCGGCAAGCCGGTCCACGAGGGTATCGGCCACTAGTCGCTCAGTCATTGCTGCCTCCTGTGTGTGCTCTCGCGCCGCGCCCCGGCTGCCTGCCGGCAGCCGGGGCGGGTGGGAAGGCCCTGGGGTCAGTCCAGGTCCGGGTCGTCGCGGTGGTCGCCCTGGTTGGCGGGCCGAGCTTCGTCCACCCCTGGGTCGATGTCCTGTTCGAGCTGCGGGTCGCCCACGATCCGCTCCTCGTCGTCGCCCTCCAGCGGCCCGGTGCCGAAGGCATGTTCGTCGTCCTCGTCCAGGATGGCGTCCTGGCCGCGCAGCGGATCCTCGGATTCCAGGGTCTGCGGGGCGTCGGAGGAGCCTTCGCTGACCGGCTGGCTGTCGCGTCCGTCGATCGGCTCGTCGATGTCCTCGTCGCGGCGCACGTCGTCAAATTCGGAGTTGTTCAGGGTCATGTCCTCAGTCCTTTCGTTCGCGCCCGGTGTTCGTGGGTGCATTCTCCAACGGGTTGGGGTCGGTCGATTCGTTGTGGTGGGTGTGCGAGACGTGGAGCAGGCGCACAATGGAGGAGGTTTCGGCCAGGCGCTGGCGGTGCTGCTCGCGCAGCAGCTTCAGGGTGACATCCTCAAAATCCGGGTCCTCGGAGGCCACCGCGTCGGTGGCCGCGACCACGGCCAGGTTCGCGGCGAACGCGTCCGAGGCGGTGGCCGCTACGCAGGTGTGCGAGGACACCCCGGCCATGATCAGCGAGGTGACCCGGTGCTGCAGCAGCTGGGTGAGCAGTTCGGTGTTCCAAAAGACGCTGTCGCGCCGCTTGATGATGCTGATGGCCCCGTCCAGGTCCAGTTCACTCAGGTTCTCGGCCTGCTCGGTGCCCTCGAACAGGTAACCCTGTTCGTCCTCCAGCATCTTCAGGGTCCAGGTGGAGCCGTCGCGCTTGTGCACGGTGCGGGCGTTGATCACCGGTGCCCCGGCCTCGCGGGCGGCGGCGATCAGGCGATTGCAGTTGGCCACCACCTGATCGCGCTTGGCGGCCAGCTCCTCGGTCTCAAAGAACGCGTTCTGCAGGTCGATGAGCAGCAAGGCCGGATGCCGGAAGTCCCCACTGAGCTGTGTCATGCTGCCTCCTGTTGGCTCTGGCCCGCGGGCCGGCTAGCCGACCTTGGCTTCCAGCTGGCCGGTCCAGCGCTTGGTGATGGCCTGGATGACCGCGGCGCTGGCCCCGGAGATCGCGGCGAAGACCAGCAGCTTGGGCACGGTGGCCTGCTGCTGTTCCTTTGGGTTGGCCGGGCTCGGCGGCTCTTCGCCGGTGCCCTTGCGCCAGACGGCGCTGATGAGCTTGGTGCCGACCAGTCCGGCCAGCATCGACACTCCCAGACTCAGCAGACGGATCAGGATTTTCATTTCTATCCCCTTACTTCCCGCCGGTGGCGGGCTGTTGCTGATGGTTGGTGAATTGGAAATTGGTGGTTGCGGATAGTGGCTGGGTGCGAAGAAGCCCTCGGTGCTTCGGCCAGCCGCCGTGCTTCGCGATTACTGCGTGGGCACCTGCGACGATTCGCTTCCCTCGGCGCAGTGGGAGCAGCAGAACGCTCCGCCCTCCTTGCGCACCGGGTGGCCGAGAATGGCACACTGACAGTGCGCGCAGCGCGGGGCCGTCATGTGGATCGCGCATTCAAAACTGTCAAAGTGCCGGGTCATCTCGTCGCGGGTGATACTGAACATGTCCTGGGCCGTGTTTCCGCAATTGGCACAAGTTTGCATGGTCCTTCTCCTTTCCGTGATCGAGTCCGGTTCGTTTCGCACCGGTTGCCACCACCCTGTCATCTGGCCGGGTTCAGTCCCAAGGACGTCCAGCAAGATCCCAGCCAGCGATAAGTGGGCGGTTATTCGCGGCGGACCTGCTCCGGGTCCTTGTCCGGGCGCCAGCCGCGCCACACCGGATGGCGCAGGCGCCCGTCCCGGGTGGTCTCGCTGTATTGCACCTCGCCGACCAGCTTCGGGCTGACCCAGTGGGCGTCGCGCTGATCGGCGGCCGGCACGTCCTTGGCCGGCGGGGTCTTGCGGGTGAGCTTCTGAAGGCGGGCGCGGACCTGGGTCAGCTGTTCCTCGCGGAACCCGGTGCCCACCCGCCCGGCGTAGTGCAAGGTGCCCTGCTGGTCGGGGATGGCCAGCAGCAGGGAGCCAAAGCTGGAGCTGCGCGCCCCCTGGCCCTGCCGCCAGCCGATCACCACCACTTCCTGGTGGGCCTGGTGCTTGATCTTGATCCATTCGCGGCTGCGCCGGCCCGGTTCATAGCTGCTGTCGCATTCCTTGGCGACGATGCCTTCCAGTCCCAGCTCTTCGCTGGTGGCCACCGCGTCCGGCGCCGCCCCATGATGAGCCGGTGGAATGTGGATGAAACGGCCTTCGCGCACCGCCTGCTGCAGCCGTTCGCGGCGCACCTGGTAGACCTGATCGGTCAGATCCTGCATCGTTCCACCCTCACCGGGCAACGCCAACGCGTCAAAGAGCATCAAATGCACATCCGGTTTCCCGGCACCGGAGCGGGCCTTGGCGGAGGACCGCGAGGACTTGGCGGTGCTGGACAGCCGCTGCTGCAGCAACCCGAAGTCGGGGCGCCCCGTGGAATCCAACGCCACGATTTCCCCGTCCAGGATGCTGCCCTGCGGGGCCAGCCCGGTGATTTCAGCCAGTTCGGGGAACAGCTCGGTCAGGTCCTTGCCGTTGCGGCTGGTGATGCTCAGCTTTCCCCCGGTGGTGCCCACCAGGGCGCGGTAGCCGTCCCATTTCATTTCAAAGGACCAGCATTCCTCCGGGTCGATGTTCCCCAGGCTTCCGGCGGTGGCCAGCATCGGACGCAGTTCGCGCAGCTGCGCGGGTCTCGGCCCGTTGCCGTTAGTTTTGCGGGTGGCCCGGGCCTTGGTGGGGGAAGCCGGTGGGCCTGGTTCCTCGCTTGGTTCCGGTTCGGACCGCTCGTGTTCGGAGGGCTGGTCCTTGGTCAGCTGCAGCAGCCAGTTGCGCTCCCCACCCATGTTCTTCGCGTGGATGAGCACGAAGCGGCGCGGTACGCCCTCCAGCCCACCGTCGGGGCGTCCCTCCAGCACGGCGATGACCTTCTTGTCGTCCTCCCACTCCTCGATCCGGCAGGTGCCGGTGTCCCAGATTTCCACGGTGCCCGCCCCGTACTCCCCCTTGGGGATGCTGCCGTGGAAGCTGGCGTATTCCAGCGGGTGGTCTTCGGTCATGACGGCCAGCCGGTGCACGCCCTGGCGCAGCGGCGGTCCCTTGGGCACCGCCCAGGACACCAGCACCCCGCCGTGCTCCAGCCGGAAATCCCAATGCAGGCGGCGGGCCTGGTGTTTCTGGATGACGAACGTGGCCTGCTGCCCGACCGTGCGCAGCGTGGTCTTGGTGCGTGGTTCGGGCACCGGCTCCGGGGTCTTGGCCGCATCGCGCATGGAGCGGTAGGTGGCCAGCCGATCCGTGCTGGCCGTATCGGCCAGCGGGGTGAGCGGGTCGTTGCCCTCCTCCAGGCGTTGCAGCACCTCCGGGTACTCCAGGTGGCGCAGATCCGGATCCTCCAGTTCCTCCCAGTGCCGGGGAACGGCCACGGTCGGGTGGGCGCGTCCACGCAGCGAATACGGGCAGATGGTGGTCTTGGCCGCGTTGTTCTGGCTCCAGTCCACAAGCACCTTTCCCTCACGAAGCGAGCGCTTCATGTTCGAGACCACCAGCTCCGGCTGGTCCTGCTCCAGGGAACGGGCCATCTCACGGGCTACTGCGGAGATCTGCTCGGAAGTATGGGTGCCATCCAGCGGCGCATACAGGTGGATGCCCTTGGACCCGCTGGTCACCGGCAGCGCCTGCATGCCCATCCCCTCCAGGATTTCCCGGCACCACTTGGCCACCTGAACGCATTCGGCCAGTCCGGCCCCGGGCCCGGGATCCAAGTCCAGCACCATGCGGTCCGGGTTCTGCGGGTTCAGGGTGGGATCAAAGCGCCACTGCGGGACATGGATTTCCAGGGCGGCCACCTGCCCGAGCCAGGCCAGGACCGCCGGTTCGTTGACCAGCGGGTAGGTGTTCACGTGATCCGAATGCTGGATCTTCCCGGTGGGAATCCAGCTGGGGGCGGAGTCCTCCAGGTCCTTGCGGAAGAACGGCTGCAGCGGCTTGTCCTCCGTACCGACCCCTTCGACCCAGCGTTTGCGGGTGGCCGGGCGCCAGGCCGCGTAGCTGATCAGGGTGGGCGCCACCCGGGCGTAGTAGTTGATCACCTCACCCTTGGTGGTCCCGGTCTGCGGATACAGCACCTTGTCCAGGTTGCTGACCCGCAAGGTGTGTCCGTCAATGCTCACGCTTTGTTCGCCGCCCCGCCGAGCCATGCGTCCCTCCCTTATCTGCCGCACGCTTCCCACGTGCCGGCTACTGCCATCGTGCGTTGGCCCGGCTCCTTGCTCAAGGCCCGTGCCGCTGTTTCCCACTGTGCCCTGCCGGGTGACGGTGCCCAACCGCTCATGGCAAGCTTTGCGGTTGTCCGCCCCGCCGGCGCACAGCGGGGCCGGGTCATGGTGGAAGAACCATGAAGTTTGCTGCGCCCCCTAGTCAGCGCCGCTGCCTTCCTGCTTGACTGTGCCTATGCGTGCTATCTGGACAGGTTCTATTGCGTTCGGGCTGGTCAACGTGCCGGTCAAGGCCTACAGTGCGGCCAGCGACCACGACCTTGACCTGCATCAGGTTCACGACAAGGACGGCGGCCGGATCCGCTACGAGCGGCGCTGTGAGGTGTGCGGGAAGAAGATCACCTATCAGCACATCGACAAGGCCTACGACACCGGTGAGCAGACCGTGGTGCTCACCGACGAGGAAATGGATGCGCTGCCCTCGGAGAAGAGCCGCGAAATCGATGTGGTGCAGTTCGTTCCGGCAGAGCAGATTGACCCGCTGACCCTGGAGCGCAGCTACTACCTGGAACCGGATTCCAAGTCCCCCAAGGCCTACGCGCTGCTGCGCCGCACGTTGGAGCAGACCGAGCTGATGGCGGTGGTGAAGTTCGCGCTGCGCCAGAAGACCCGGCTGGGCGTCCTGCGGGTGCGTGACGATGTCATGGTGCTGCAGTCCATGATGTGGGGCGATGAATTGCGGGAAGCCGATTTCCCTGCCGCCCATGGCGCGGCGAAGATTTCCCCGCAGGAGCTGAAGATGTCGGCGGCGTTGGTGGAGCAGTTCACCGGGGATTTCGATTCGAGCCAGTTCGAGGACGACTACCAGAACGAGCTGCGCACCCTCATTGACGAAAAACTGAAGCAGGGGGACGCGCTGGACACCGACGCCACGTTCGGTGAGGCCCCGGCCGAGACCGAATCCTCCGGGGAGGTCATTGACCTGATGGAGGCGCTGAAGCGCAGCATCGATTCCAAGCGCGGCGGCAAGGCCAAGGCGGCCACCCGTTCGAAGCCGGCCAAGGACGCCGAGGCCGAGGATGAGGACGCTGATTCGGCGTCCGGCGGCAAGAAGACGGCGGCCAAGAAGGAAACAGCCACCAAGGGCAACAAGAAATCCACGGCCACGAAGACAGCGGCCAAGAACTCCTCGGACGAGAAGACCAGCACCACAAAATCAACCGCGAAGAAAACCGCGCAGAAGAAGACGGAGACCAAAAAGTCGGCAGAGAAGAAGCCGGCCGCTAAAAAGACGGCGGCCAAGAAACCGGCGGCCAAAAAGGGCACCACCTCCAGCGCGAAGAAGTCGACCGAGACCAAACGACCCCGGAAGAGCGCCTGAACACTCTTCCGGGACCGTTCGGCCCGGTGGTTCCCTAGGGCGTTAGCACCACCTTGATGCAGCCGTCCTTCTTCTTCTGGAAGGTCTCATAGAGCTCCGGCCCGCGGGAGAGCGGGGCGGTGTGGGTGACCAGGTCGTCCAGGCCCAGCGGGTCAGCTGAATCCTCGGTCAGCGGCAGCAGGTCATCGATCCAGCGCCGCACATTGCACTGGCCCTGCTTCACGGTGATCTGCTTGTCGAACATCTCCAGCAGCGGCATCGGGGTCACGGCCCCACCGTAAACCCCACTGAGGGAAATCGTTCCGCCGCGGCGCACTGAGGACACCGCCGAATGCAGCACCGCGGTGCGGTCCACCGCCGCATGCTTCATCGCCAGTTCCGCCACCGGACCCGGCAGCAGGCCGGTCGCCTGCTGCGCCACCCAGGCCGCCGGTGAACCGTGCGCCTCCATGCCCACCGCGTCAATGACCGAATCCGGTCCGCGACCGGTCATTTCCGCCAGTTCCTTGGCGATGGAGGACTTGAAGTTCAGGGTTTCCACCCCGTGGCGTGCGGCCATGTCGCGGCGTTCGGCCACCGGGTCCACCCCGATGACCCGGTAGCCCAGGTGGGTGGCGATGCGGGAGGCCATCTGGCCGACCGGCCCCAGCCCGAAGACCGCCACGCTCCCGCCATCGGGCACCTGCGCGTACTGCACGGCCTGCCAGGCGGTGGGCAGGATGTCCGAGAGGAACAGGTAGCGGTGGTCGGGCAGCTCGTTGCCCACCACGATCGGGCCGTAGTCGGCGTGCGGCACCCGCAGCAGTTCGGCCTGCCCGCCGGGCACCTGCCCGTACATCTTCGAATACCCGAACAGCGCCGCCCCCTTGCCCTGGTCCTTGACCTGGGTGGTTTCGCACTGGGACTGCAGCCCATGCTCGCACATCCAGCAGTGGCCGCAGGCGATGTTGAAGGGGATCACCACCCGGTCCCCGACCTTGAGGTTGTGCACCTCGCTGCCCACCTCAACGACCACGCCCATGGGCTCGTGGCCAATGATGTCCCCCTCCTGCATGAACGGGCCGAGCAGTTCGTACAGGTGCAGATCCGAACCGCAGATCGCGGTGGAGGTGATCCGCACGATCGCGTCGGTGGGCTGCTGCAGCTGCGGGTCGGGGACCTGGGTGTACTCGATCTTGCGCTTGCCTTGCCATGTCAGTGCCTTCATGCCTGCCTTTCGGTTGGGATGGGCTGGTGCCGGGGGTTCGCCGGGCGGTGGCTGCCGCCGGCGGTGGTCCTAGCGCTCGTCGTCGTACTGGTCGCCCTCGGAGGGGTCCAGGTCCGGGTCGATGCCCACGGTGGGGTCATCCTCTTCCCCGGGCTCCGGACGGTCATCCACGTCCGGGTTCCCCTCGGAAACCGGCCAGGCCTTCTCCACCAGGTTCTGGTCCGGGTCCTTGATCTTGTCGATGGTTTCCTTCACCGCATCCTTGGCCTTGTCGATGAAACCCATGTAGTGTTCCGCCTTTCCTCGATTCGGGAACGTGGGGTGCCAGCGGCCGCGCACGCAACAGCTGACCCCCTACCAAGTACCACGCACGGTGGCGCTGGAACACGCTTAATCGGTTTCTTACAGAATGCCCGGCCCCCAGCTTGGCCCGCCGGCGGTAACGGCATAAAGGTTGCTGGCAATCATTGCCGCTGCGCCCGGGCAACGGCCACGCTGGGGGTGTGTCTGGATGCCGCCGCAGCGGATTTTGCTTCAGCGCATCGACAGCGGCGGCGGGCATCGACAACTCAGGGAGCCGACCGGCTTCCGTTCCCCTGAAAAGGAAGGAAGTAGGACCATGGCAACAGTGACCGCACGAGAACTCATGACTTCTCCGGCCGAGTGCGTCAACGAGCAGGATTCCATCCAGGTCGCCGCGCAGCGCATGCGGCAGCTGGATGTGGGCATGCTGCCGATCTGCGGCAGCGATGAGCGGCTGGCCGGAACCATCACCGACCGCGACATCGTCATCAAGTGTGTGGCCGACGGGGTGGAGACCTCGAGGGTGAAGGTCGCCGACTACGCCCAGGGCAAGCCGGTGACCATCGGCGCGGATGACTCCGTGGAGGAGGCCATCAAGACCATGCAGCAGCACCAGGTGCGCCGTCTGCCGGTCATCGACGGGCACAAGCTGGTGGGCATGCTCGCCCAGGCCGACGTGGCCCGCTACTACGACGAGGACCGCACCGGGGACATGGTCTCCGGTGTTTCCCAACCGCAGGACTAGGAGACACACAGCCGCTTGACCCATACTGAACAACTACGAGGCGCTGTGGTGGCCCGGCCCCTGGCCGGCCACCACAGTGCCATATCCAGCACCGCTGGATGGTGCCTTGAAAAGCGGGGCGCATGAGCACCGGCGGGATCGACAGGCAGGAACAGATGGTCGCAGAGGACAAGTCCGAGGGCGATGCGAGCGCGCAGCGGGAACCGGACTATACGGTGGGGCTGCTTGCCGATCCCGGGATCGCCCAGACACTGGCCGGCCGGGTCCTGCAGCCGGTGCGCCACACGCTGAACACCCGCGATGAGGGCGGCAAGCTGTGGGAGATCGACAGCGACCGGCAGTCGCTGCCGGTCTCGGCCGCCGGCCGGGTGATGATCAACGACCACGCCGAATCGCTGGGCAAGCGCCTGGGCTGGGACTACGTGGTCTACCTGACCGACATCCCGCAGTACGTCGAGGGCCGGCCGGTGCGCATGATCGTCAGCAGCGCCCACCGGGTGGCGACCATCGTGGTGCCGATGATGGGCCTGGCCCGCCGCCGCACCCTGATCGACTGGGTCCTGCGGGCCATCAAGGAACTGCACGAGGACAACGAGACCCCCGAGCCCTCGGTGAAGATGCCCGACCGGCTACTGTCAATGACCGGCAGCGTGGTGCACGAGCAGGAGCCGGAGGACCGCTTCTCCACGGTGGAGGGGCTCTCGGGCCGGCTGCTGCTGGTGTTCGGGATGGTGCGCAGCAACCGTCCCTGGCGCCTGGTGCCGCGGCTGTCCTCCGCCATGGCCGGTGCCGCAGCCACCGGCGCGTTCGGCGTGTTCTACACCAGCATCTGGCAGATGGCCGACTACCTCTCCGCCGCCCGGCTGACCCTGATCACGCTGACCTCGCTGGCGGTGCTGACCACCTGGCTGATCATGCACAACCGCCTGTGGGAGTCCCCGCGCGGGGTGCGCAGGCGCGAACGCTGGGTGCTGTACAACGTGGCCACCCTGGTCACCGTGGGGCTGGCGGCCGCCGCCATGTACCTGGTGCTCTACGGGGTGTTGCTGCTCGGTGCGCTGGCCGTCATTGACATTGAATTCCTCTCCGAACAGCTGGGCCATGAGGCGAGCCTCGACGAATACCTGAACCTGGCGTGGCTGGCCGCATCCCTGGGCACCATGGGCGGGGCCATCGGCTCGAGCTTCGATGATGAGCAGGCGGTGCGCCAGGCGACGTTCAGCCACCGCGAGTACGAGCGGCGCAACCTGCAGCTGGAGGAAGAGGACGAAGAGTCCGGCGAATAGCTGCGCTCGGCGCGCCGCTCGCCAGGAAACGGGCACTAAACCTGAGTACTTGCTGTTAAAAATCATGTGACATGGCTTACTCTGGGCACCGCTTCTATCGTGAGACCACGTTCAGCTCCCGCGCCGGGATCTGCCGGCGCGGTCGCTGAGCACCGGTTTCTTCACGCGCACCTGGGAGTCACGATGTCACGCTCTTCTTCCCCGTCCCCGGCGTCCGGTCTTCGCCCGCCGGCGCACCCGGCCGTCCGCACCCTGGCCCTGGCGTGTGTCGCGGCCATCGCCGTGACCGGCTGCGCCCGGGGCAGCACCAATGACAAGAACAACGATCCGGGCATCGAGTTCTCCTCCGACGCCGAGCTTCAGGGCAAGCTGGATGTGATGGGCTTCAACCGGGACGCCGACGAGGTGGCCAGCACCCGCACCGACCTGGCCGAGGAGGCCATCAAGCCGGCCACGCTCAGCGCCCCGGCAGGGGAACTGGACACCCAGCAGCTGCTGTCGGCCATTGCCGCCGGCAAGGCCCCGGATTTGATCTACATCAACCGGGACGAGTTGGGTTCGATGGCCGCCCGCAAGGCGGTCATGCCGCTGGACACCTGCATCGAGGGTGAGGGCATCAACACCGATGACTTCCGCGAGTCGGCCCTGGCCCAGGTCACCTTCGACGGGAACGTCTACGGGGTGCCGGAGTTCAACCAGGTGCAGATCATCATGGCCAACGCCGAAATGCTGAACTCCGCCGGGCTGTCCGTGCAGGACATCGACGGGTCCAACCCGCAGCTGATCTCCGATGCCGCCGAGAAAATGATGCAGCACAAGAACGGCAAGCTCTCGGCCATCGGCTACGACCCGAAGCTTCCAGAATTCCTTCCGCTGTGGGCCATGGGCGAGGGTGCCGCCCTGGTGTCGGAGGACGGGCGGACCGCGCTGCTGAACGACCCGAAGGTGGTCAGCGCCCTGGAGTTCGGCATCGACCTCTACGAAAAGCAGGACGGTTTTGGCACCGTCAAGTCGCTGCGTGACTCCGCCGACTTCTTCGGCAAGGGCAACCAGTTCGCCACCAACGCCCTGGGCGCGATGCCCATGGAGCAGTGGTACGTCAATATCCTCAACGACGTTTCCCCCGATACCCCAATGGCGTTCACCACGATGAAGACCTCCGCCGGTGAGCCGATGAGCTTTGGCACCGGTTCCGCCTGGGCGATCCCCAGCGGGGGCGACAACCCGCAGGCCGCCTGCCGCTTTTTGAAGACCATGACCACCACTGACACCTGGTTGGCGGCGGCCAAGGCCCGCTCGGATGACCGGGTGAAGGACCAGAAGCCGTTCACGGGCCTGTTCACGGCGAACCGGACGGCGGATGAGCAGATCAAGGAGCAGTTCGTGGACACCAACGACTACCTGGCCTCCCCGTGGGCCGAGGCCGTGGAGGCGTCCTACGAAGCGAACAACCACTCCTTCGCCATCCCGGCCCTGCCGGCCGACGCACAGTTCAAGCAGGCGTGGCTGGATGCGGTGAACCGGGTGCTCAGCGGCAACGCGTCGGTCACCGATTCGCTGGAAACCGCGCAGGATGAAGCCCAGCGGGCCCTGGACCAGGCGTGGAGTGAGTGGGAGGCCAATTCCCAGGCCAGCAGCTCGGAACAGTAGGGCTGCCCGATGGCAACCGCAACCACCCGGCGGGCCCGGCGGCGGCGCACCACGCTGACCGCGCTGGTGTTCATCAGCCCATGGATCCTGGGGTTTTTGATCTTCACCGCCTGGCCGATCATCTACACCGCCTACCTGTCCCTTACCGACTATGACGTGCTGACCGACCCGTCGTTTGTGGGGATGGACAACTACCGGGAGCTCTTCGAGGACCCCAAGGTGCTGCTCTCGCTGCGCAACACCATGTACTTCACGCTGCTCTCGGTGCCGCTGCACATAGGGGTGGCCCTGGCGTTGGCGCTGTTGCTGCAGCAGGTGATCCGGGGCCGCGGCTTCTTCCGCACCGTGTTCTACCTGCCGAATATGACCCCGCCGGTGGCGGTGGGCGTGCTGCTGCTGTTGCTGTTCAACGGGCACACCGGAGCGGTCAACGTCCTGCTGGAGGCCGTGGGAATCCCCGGCCCGCAGTGGACCACCGATGGACGCTGGGTGGTCCCGGGCCTGGTGCTGATGAGCCTGTGGACGCTGGGCGGATCGGTGGTGATCCTGCTGGCATCGCTGAACCAGGTGCCGCAGGACCTGTACGACGCGGCCAAGCTGGACGGAGCCGGGGCCTGGCGGCGGCTGACCCGCATCACCCTGCCAATGATTTCCGGAACCCTGTTCTTCCTGGTCATCGTCAACACGATTGCCGGGCTGCAGACCTTTACCGAGGCCTATACCGCATACTTCGGGGCGGGCAACCAGACCTACAGCAATGACGCGGCCCTGTTCTACGTCATCTACCTGTTCCGCCAGGCCTTCGAATACCTCCACATGGGTTACGCTTCGGCGCTGGCCTGGGTGCTGTTCCTGGTGATCATGGTGATTTCGATGATCCAGTACTTCGCCGGACGGAAACTGGTCTACTACGAAGGAGAAGACGGTGGCTAGCATCCGCAGCACCAGCAGCATCGCCGGCCCCCCGCGCGAGATGGCCGGGCAGCATACGGCCCTGCGCAAGGTGCGCAAGCTGTTGTCCTGGGTGGTCCTGCTGATCGCCACGGGCCTGTTCATCTACCCGTTGATCTGGCTGCTTTCGGCCTCCTTCAAAACGCAGTCAGAGGTCTTCGACAACCGGTTGATCCCCGCGACCCCAACACTGCAGAACTACCTGGACATTTGGCAGTCGGCGCCGATGGCCCTGTGGATGGGCAACACGATCCTGGTGACCGTGCTGGCGTCTCTGGCCGTAACGTTCAGCAGTTCCCTGGTGGCCTGGGGGTTCGCGTACTACCGCTTCCCCGGCCGGGACGCGCTGTTCTTCCTGATTCTGGCCACCATGATGCTGCCCGGGGTGGTCACCCTGATTCCCACGTACCTGATCTGGGATGCCCTGGGCCAGGTGGGGACGTTGACGCCGCTGTGGGCGCAGAACCTGTTCGGTTCGGCGTTCTACATTTTCCTGATCCGGCAGTTCTTCCTGGGCCTGCCCCGGCAGGTCTTCGAGGCGGCCCGCGTGGACGGGGCCAGCGACTGGCGGCTGTACTGGAACTTCGCCTTGCCGCTGTGCAAGCCGGCGATCGTGGTGACCTTGGTCTTTGAGACGCAGGCGGCCTGGACGGACCTGATGCGGCCGCTGATCTACCTGCGCGATGAAACCACGTTCACGATCCCCCGCGGGCTGAAGGCTCTGGTGGATCAGTTTGGTTTTGCGGGCAACTGGCATTGGGAGCTGATCGTCACCGCCAGCGTCATTGCCACCATTCCCATGATCATCGTCTTCTTCATCGCCCAGCGCCACATCCTGGAGGGCGCGGCACCCGCCGGTCCCCGATAGCGGGCGGACCACAGACCAGGGGCTGCAGTTCCCTTGAACGGGATCTGCAGCCCCTGGCTGGTTTCTTCACGGTCCGGTGTGGTTCACCGCCGCGCTGCTGCGGTGGCAGTCACCGGGCGTGTGCGGCTACTTGCCGTCGACGCTGGTGCCGCCGCGCGGGTGGTCCAATGCGTGACGCCCGCGGATCGCCCGGAACGCGCCGTAGATGAACATCAGCGCACCCCAGATCACGGCGATCCACAGCGGGCTGGGGTTGGTGGTGCCGGCTCCTGGTGCGAAGATCAGGAACGCGGCGAAGGCCACCGCGATGATGGCACCGGAGATCATGAGCCCCACGCCGGGGCGTTTCTTCTGCGGACGAGATACTCCACGGCTGTCTGACATTGGTTCTCCCTTGTGCAAAGTTGTGTGTGGCGGGGCCGTTGCCAGCCTATCCCGCGTCGAAGCGCTGTTCGTCTTCGTCGGCTCCCTTGCCGGCCGGCCCGGTCTGCTCATCGCCGCGCTTGCCGCGCTCGGTGCTGGCCTGCTGGTCGGTGGTTTCCTGATCGACCGGTTCGGCCAGGCGTGCCTCCTGCTCGTCGGTCTGTGGGTAGTCGTCGGAAGATTTGCGATCACTCATTGGTCCAGTCCTTTCCTTGGATGCAGCCCTACGAATTGCGCAGGGCCTCGACCAGTTCGTCCTTCTTCATCTTGGAGCGGCCATCAATGCCGATTTCGGCCGCCCGCTCCCGCAGCTGCTGAACGGTCCAGTCCTCGTAACTGCCGGACTCCCCGCCACGCTCACCCACCTTCGAGCGCCCGTCGCGGGCGGCGGCGTTGGCGATGCGGGCGGACTTCTGCTTGGAGTTGCCCTCCTTGCGAAGCTCCTCGTAGAGCTCCTCGTCCTTGATGCGGCTGTTGCCCTCGTTCTCTGGCATGGATCCTCCCCTACTCGGTTCACTCCTGCGCCGTGGGATCTGGTTCACTTGCCCGGACGTTCGTTCGGGCCCGGTGCAGACCCCTTGTTCGCATCACGCTAGACCACCTCACAGGCTGGTGACAGGGCCCATGTGCGGCTCTGCGGGAAATCCCAGCTAACACCGAGAAGGCCACCGTCGCCGGTCGTATTATCCCGCGGTGAGACCAAAAAACGGCACGCCTTAATCGAATCCGAGTATCGTCTGAGCTTTCTCCGTGAAAACCCTGCCCTGCCTGTCGACGCCGGGCAAGGCTGTAAGACTGTGGATTGAAGCAGGGGCTACGTCGCCCGGGGCGGCGCGGTCTCCTACCGTCGAATGTCGAAAGCAGGAGGAAACAATCATGTCCCATGATCAGTCCCAGAACCCTGGACATCCACAGAAGCACACCGAACCGGTGGGAACTCCCAACGACACCAGCAGCAAGGACACCACGTCCAGCGCCGAACACAACGAGCCGGTAGGCACCGCCCACACCGACCGCGACGACGACGAGGAATCGACCTCCGACGTGCCGCAGCACAACGAACCGGTCGGCACCGGGGACGGGCACAGCGGCCGCAAGCAGGCGGGGCCCGGTGCCCCGCACGAGCCGGTGGGCACCGGTGGCGTGGAAACCTCCTCCGGCGGCGGGAACGCAGACCGCGCCCAGCGCGCCGGCAAGGAGAAGATCTCCCCACCCGAACAGCGTCAGCCCGAACCGGGCCTGGACAGCGAGATGACCCCGCTGGCCGATCACGGCGAACGCACCTACCAGGGCCGGGACCGGCTCACCGGCAAGCGCGCGCTGATCACCGGCGGTGATTCGGGCATCGGCGCGGCCGTGGCCATCGCGTTTGCCCGCGAGGGCGCCGACGTGGCGCTGGCCTACCTGCCGCAGGAGGAAAGCGACGCGCTGAGCATCGCGCAGGTGCTGGAGGAAGCCGGTGTGGAGGTGCACCACCTGCCCGGTGATCTGCGGGATCGCAGCTACCGTGATTCGCTGGTGGACGAGGCGGTCAAGGCCCTGGGCGGGCTGGACATCCTAGTGAACAACGCCGGCAAGCAGATCAGCATCGAGTCCATCGACCAGCTGAGCGATGAGCAAGTGGAGGCGACCTTTGACGTGAACATCCTGACGATGTTCACCCTCAGCCGGGCCGCCCTGAAGCACCTGGGCGAGGGTGGGTCGATCATCAACACCACCTCCATCCAGGCGTTCGAACCCTCCGCGCACCTGCTGGACTATGCGGCCACCAAGGGCGCGATCTCGAACTTCACCAAGGGCCTGGCGCAGCAGGCCGCCGAACGCGGCGTGCGCGTGAACGCAGTGGCTCCCGGACCGATCTGGACGCCGCTGCAGCCCTCCGATGGCCAGCCCATCGAGAAGCTGCCGAAATTCGGTCACAATACCTGGCTCGGCCGTGCCGGTCAGCCGGTGGAGGTGGCTCCGGCCTATGTGTTCCTGGCCTCCGACGACGCCTCCTACGTGGTCGGATCCACGATCCACGTCAACGGCGGACAGAACCAGCCGTAGCCGGCAGCTGGCCGCAACGGCCTGACGGCGGCACGCCCCGCAAATAAAGGAGGCACCAACGCCATGGCGTTGGTGCCTCCTTTATTGATTCACACCCCGTTTGGCGGCGCTCGCTGCCCACGCGGGGCCGGTACGGCAAATGAACCTGGGGCCGTGGACCCCCACACGGATCCACGGCCCCAGGTCGTCTTGCGTTGTTTGGCGACCTAGCCGCCGAAGCGCTGCCACACCCGGTGCAGGGCCATCTGTCCGGCCAGCCAGGTCACGGCCTGCTCGGCATCTTGGTGTTCGAACCCGGGCGTGCCCGCCGGGATGGCCAGCTTCTCCAGGTCCTGCTCCAGCTCCGGGCTGGTGTAGGCCACGGCTTTGGACTGGCGGAAGGTTTCCTGCAGCAGCAGGCCCACCCGCGGGTCCAGCATCTCGGGTCCGGCGTGGTCCCCGGCCGCCCCGGCCTTGGTGTCCAGCGGAACCTTGGCGGTGGGCGCGGCACGGTGCCGGCCGACCACCAGGATGCTGTCGAACTCCACCGAGCGGGCGGTGAGGTAGCTGCGGTCCACCGGCAGGTCCTCGGCCAGCTTGCCGCCGTCGGCGGCCACCAGCAGCACCCGCAGGTTCAGGCCCATCGCCTCGTCCTTGAGCCGGCGCACCAGCTCCAGGTCGGTTTCCGGGCTGACAACCAGTCCCAGCACGCGGCCATCGACCGGCCACTGCTGGCCGACCTGGGACAGCGCGGGACTCGGTGCCATGTCCTTGACCTCCTCATCCGGCTGCGGGGCCGGCAGACCCAGGGCGAGGGCGACCGAGGCACACAGCTCCTCATCGATGTTGGCCAGGCACTGCAGCTGACGCTTGCGCACTTCCTCGCTGCTGCACTTGCCCAGTTCGAAGGAGTACCCCTGCTGCACGTGCAGCTGTTCGGGGGCGGTGAGGCTGCGGTAGAACAGGCGAGCCTGGCTGAAGTGATCGCTGAAGCCCACCGGCTCGGCGCGTTCCTTCACCGCCTCGGTGACCGCCTCGGGGAAGTCCACCATCCGCGCCTGGGCTTCGCTGCCCGGCTCGGCCATGAACGGGCACCCGCCGTCCAGCGAGTTCGGCTTGTAGGGCGCGACCCCCTCGTGGATGTACTGCTGGTGCATCCCGTCGCGGAACGTGTCATTGATCGGCGCGTGCGGACGGTTGATCGGCAACTGGGAGAAGTTCGGCCCGCCCAGCCGGCTGAGCTGGGTGTCGATGTAGGAGAACAGGCGCACCTGCAGCAGCGGGTCGTTGGTGACATCGATGCCGGGCACCAGGTGCCCGGGGTGGAAGGCCACCTGCTCGGTTTCGGCGAAGTAGTTCGACGGGTTCTCGTTCAGTTCCAGCAGCCCCAGCGGCTGGACGGGGGCCAGTTCCTCCGGCACGATCTTCGTCGGGTCCAGCAGGTCGATGCCCTCAAAGCTTTCCGAACCGTCATCAGGGAACACCTGGACCCCCAGTTCCCACTGCGGGTAGTGCCCGGAGCTGATCGCATCGGCCAGGTCCCGGCGGTGGAAGTCCGGATCCGCCCCGGAGGTCAGCTGGGCTTCCTCCCAGGTCAACGAGTGCACCCCGAGCTTGGGCTTCCAGTGGAACTTGGCCAGGCAGCTGTTGCCTTCGGCATTGATCAGCCGGAAGGTGTGGATGCCAAAGCCCTCCATCATCCGGAAGGACCGCGGGATGCCGCGGTCACTCATCTGCCAGATGGCGTGCGCCTGGGCGGGGGTGTGCAGGGAGACGAAATCCCAGAACGTGTCGTGCGCCGACTGGGCCTGCGGGATCTCAAGGTCCGGGTGCGGTTTGGCGGCGTGCACGATGTCCGGGAACTTGATGCCGTCCTGGATGAAGAACACCGGGATGTTGTTCCCCACCAGGTCAAAGACCCCCTCCTCGGTGTAGAACTTCGTGGCGAACCCGCGGGTGTCGCGCACGGTGTCCGAGGAGCCGCGCGAACCGACCACGGTGGAGAAGCGGGAGAACACCCGGGTGACCCGCCCGGGTTCCAGGAACCCGGCGGCGCAGATCGATTCGGCGGTGCCGTAGCTGGTGAACTGCCCGAAGGCCCCGGCGCCGCGGGCGTGGACCACGCGCTCGGGAATGCGTTCGTGGTCAAAGTGGGTGATCTTCTCGCGCAGGTGGTGATCCTGCAGCAGCACCGGGCCGCGCGGACCGGCCTTCAGCGAATGGTCGGTATCGCGCACCGGGGCGCCCTGGCTGGTGGTCATGTGCTCGGAACGCTGGCCGTAACCAGTTCCGGCATCCTCCGGCGGACCGGTGTGCTTCGCGTTGGCGGATTGATCGGGTTGATTGGCTGGCTTGTTCATGCGTGCGCTCCTACGTGAGTTGTTCGAGGCAGATGAAGGCGGTGTTCGACGACAACCCCCCCCCCCCCCCCCCCCCCCCCCCCCCC
>Ga0153920_1000033_pt1 | contig 65431 bp, 55 predicted proteins | sample TSNJ004MetaG_FD_104713 | JGI IMG/M metagenome (GOLD analysis project Ga0153920, IMG submission 104713) | Attine ant fungus gardens microbial communities from New Jersey, USA - TSNJ004 MetaG | ecosystem: Host-associated > Fungi > Mycelium > Unclassified | place: USA: New Jersey, Brendon T. Byrne...
AGCAGCCGGTCGGTGTACTCTCCCGGACCGTCATCGAAGGTCAACGCGACGCAGGCCACCTGCTGGCAGTCCACCTGCTGCGGCGCCTGCTCCTGCGGGGCCGGCTCCTGATCGGTTCCGGGGCTTGCGCACCCGGCCAGCAGCGGCAGCAGCAGGGCGGCGGCCACCATCCGGTGCCGCCGACGGTTGAACAAACGCATCCTTCCACTGTGCTCCGGACCCGGGACAAAGTGAAATCGCCACGCGCACCGCGTGGCGATTTCACAGGGTGATCTGTGCCGTACCGCTGGGGCCGGCGGCGCGGGCCCTTACTGGGCGTCGTGGTCGGTTTCCAGTACTGCGGCCAGTGTTTCCAGCGCCTGTTCGGCACCTTCACCTTCGGCCCGCAGCACCACCCGGGTTCCGTGTTCGGCGCCCAGGCCCATCAGGGACAGGATGCTGGTGGCGTCCAGCGCCTCCTCGATGGGTTCGCCCTCCAGGGCGATGGTGACCTCGACGGGCTGCTCGGCGGCGGCCTCGGCGAAGATCGCGGCCGGGCGGGCGTGCAGGCCCACACGGCTGGCAATGGTGGCGATACGTTCTGCCATGATGACTCCTTCGGTGAAATGGTAATCGGTGGTGTTTTCGATTGGGCTTGAGTGTGCTGCTTGGTCCTGGTTTCCGCTGGCCGGCGCTAGAGGCCGAAGCGCTGCAGGTCCGGCAGCTCGGCGCGCACCAGCTGTCGCGCCTCGGCGGCGGACGCGGCATGCAGCGCCAGCTGTGCCAGGCGGCGCGCGGTGTGCGAGTCCACGCCGCGCAGCACCTGGGCGACCGCCGGCAGGGCGCGCTGGTTCATGGACAGGGAGGCGACTCCCAGCCCGACCAGCACCACGGCCAGGGCCGGGTCGGCGGCCGCCTCACCGCACACGCCCACGGGTTTGCCTCCGCTGCTGCGTGCGCCCTGCGCCGTGGCCTGCACCAGGTGCAGCACCGCCGGCTGCCAGGGGTCGTTCAGGGCGGCCAGTGCGCCCAGCTGCCGGTCGGCGGCCATCGTGTACTGGGTCAGGTCGTTGGTGCCGATCGACACGAAGTCGCAGCGCTGCAGGATCGGGGCGGCGAGCAGCGCCGCGGAGGGCACTTCCACCATCACCCCGCTGGTGTCCAGGCCCGCCTGCGCCGCCAGGGCAGCGAAGTCGGCCGCTTCCCGGGCGGTGGAGACCATCGGGGCCATGACCCACACCTGGGCCGTGCTGGACCGGGATGCCTCGGCGATGGCCGCCAGCTGCCGGGCGAGCACCCCGGGAACGGAGGCGTCGGTGCGGTAGCCGCGCACCCCCAGGGCGGGGTTCGGTTCGGCGGCGTCGGTCAGGAACGGCAGCGGCTTGTCCGCCCCGGCGTCCAGGGTGCGCACCACCACCTTGCGTCCCTCAAAGGCCTGGAACACCGCCTGGTAGGCGGCGACCTGCTCGGCGTGCTCAGGTTCGCTGTCGCGCCCCAGGAAGCAGAATTCGGTGCGCAGCAGCCCGACACCCTCGGCCCCGGCGGCGGCCGCGCTGCGGGCATCGGAGCCGCTGCCCACGTTGGCCAGCAGCGCCACCGCGGTGCCGTCGCCCAGGCGACCTGCGCCGTCGAAGGCCGGCAGCGGCTCGCGCCGGGCGTAGGCCTCGGACAGCTGCCGCTGGGCCTGCCCCGGGTCGGGGATCACCTGTCCGCTGACCCCGTCCACGAACACCTCCTGCCCCTCTGCGAGCCGCTGGCTGTCCCGGGCGGCCACGACCGCCGGCAGCCCCAGCGACCTGGCGATGATCGCGGTGTGGGACTGCGGTCCGCCTTCGGCCGTCACCAGGGCCAGCACCCGTGAGGGGTCCAGGGTGGCGGTGTCGGCCGGGGCCAGGTCCTCGGCCAGCAGCACGAAGGGCTGCCGTTCGTCCGGGATGCCCGGCGCCGGTTCCCCGCGCAGCTCGGCGACGATGCGGGCGCGCACATCCAACACGTCCGTGGCCCGCTCGGCCATATATCCGCCCAGCGCGCTGAGCTGGGTGGCGACCGCGTCGGCGGCCTCCCAGATCGCCGATTCGGCGCAGGTTCCGGAGGCGACCAGGGCACTGGCCGACTTGAGCAGGGTCTTGTCCGCCGCCATCAGCGCGGTCGCCTTGAGCACCGCGCGGGCGTCGCCGGTGGCCAGCGCGGCGCGCTCCTTCAGCCGTTGGGCCACCTGCCCGGTGGCCTCGGCCAGCCGCGCGGTTTCCTCCTCGACGCTGCTGCCCTCGGGCAGCGGGGCGCCCTCGGGTGGGGCCGCCAGGGGTGCGGGCATCCGGCGCACCGGACCGATCACGCGGCCCGCGCTGACCCCTACACCGTGCACTATCTGGGATTGTTGCCGGCTCATGCCGCCACCTCCGTCTTGACCGGTGCGCCCTTGCGCACATACTTCTTCAGTCCCACCACCAGCAGGCCGGAGACGATCGTGCCGAGCACGGTAGAGACCAGGAACATGGGCCAGCTGCCCTGCATCGCGAAGAAGACGAAGATCCCGCCGTGCGGGGCCTGGCTGACCACGTCGAAGGCCATGACCATCGACCCGGTGATCCCGGCGCCGACCATGGACGCGGGGATCACGCGCAGCGGGTCCGCGGCGGCGAAGGGAATCGCTCCCTCGGAGATGAAGGCCGCGCCCAGCAGCCAGGCCGCCTTGCCGTTCTCCCGCTCGGCCGGACTGAACAGCTTCGGGGCGATGAGCGTGGCCAGGGCCATGGCCAGCGGCGGCACCATGCCCGCGGCCATCACCGCGGCCATGATCATCCATGGGGCCGGGTTCTCCAGCGACCCGGTGCCCAGCCCCGCCACGGCGAAGGCGTAGGCCACCTTGTTCACCGGCCCGCCCAGGTCAAAGGCCATCATCAGGCCCAGGATCAGCCCCAGCAGCGCGGCTCCGGTGCCGCTCATTGAGGAGAGGAACAGGTTCAACGCGTCGGTCAGCCGGGCGATGGGACCACCCAGGAACAGGAACATCAGCCCGGAGGCGATGATGGAGCCAAGCAGCGGCACGATGACCACCGGCATCAGCCCGCGGGCCCACTTGGGCACGTTCCAGGAGCTGATCCAGCGGGAGGCCAGACCGGCGATCACCCCGCCGACGATGCCACCGAGGAACCCGGCGCCCATGAACCCGGCGACGGCGCCGGCCGTGAAGCCCGGGGCGATGCCCGGCCGATCGGCGTAGGCGTAGGCAATGTACCCGGCCAGCGCGGGGACCAAAAAGCCCATGGACAGCGAACCGATCTTGAACGCCACCGCCCCCAGGTAGACGCCCAGCCCTCCCGCCGGCAGGTTGAACAGCGTGTTCGTTCCCAGGATGTCATCGGCCACGTCGGTGATGTCGTAGCCGCCAAGCAGGAAGCCCAGGGCGATCAGCAGCCCGCCGCCGGCGACGAAGGGGATCATGTAGGACACCCCGGTCAGCAGGGCCCGCTTCAGCCCGGCACCGAATGATTCTCGCTGACCGCCGCGCGGGTCCTGATGCCCCGATCCTTCCGGCGTGCCGGCGGGAACCCGCCGCGCCGCGGGGTCGGTGGCGGCCGCGATGGCCTGGCGCAGCAACGCTTCCGGCTCGTCGATGCCGCGCTTGACCGGCACCTGGATGACCGGTTTGCCCGCGAAGCGGGAGCGGTCGCGCACATCGACGTCCACGGCGAAGATCACCGCGTCGGCGCGGTCAATGACCTGCTGGTCCAGGGCCGTGGAGCCGGAGGATCCCTGGGTTTCCACCGCGAAGTCCACCCCCATCTCCTCGGCGGCCTGCGCGAGTGAATCGGCGGCCATATAGGTGTGGGCGATGCCCGTGGGGCAGGCGGTGACCGCCACGATGCGTGCGCCGGGCTCCTGCTGGGCGCCAGCGGCTTCCGGTGCGGTGCTGGGGGTTTGTGGTGCCGGCGCGGCGGGCGCTGCCGGGGCCGGGGCCGGGGACCCGGAAAGCACCCCGTCGATCAGCTCCACGACCTGTCCTGGCTCGCGGGCCTCACGCAGCGCGGTGGTGAAGGACTTTTTCACCAGGGCCCGGGCCAGGGTGGACAGCAGCTTCAGGTGGTCCTTGTCCGCCCCTTCCGGGGCGGCGATGAAGAACACCAGGTCCGCCGGTCCGTCCTTGGCCCCGAAGTCCACTGCCGGGGCCAGGCGGGCCATCGCCAGCGTTGGCGCGGTCATGGCGGCCGAGCGGCAATGCGGGATGGCGATGCCGCCGGGAACCCCGGTGGCCGTCTTCGCTTCCCGGGCCTTGGCGTCAGCGGCCAGGGCCACGGCGTCGCTGGCCCGGCCCTGCCTGGCCACCAGCGCGGCCAGCTCGTCAATGACCTGGTCGGTGCTGGAACCCAGGTAGGTGTCCAGGCTCACCAGGTGCTGGTTGATCAGTTCGGTCATGGCTGCATCCTTGACTTAGAACGGTCCGTCGACGCTGACCGCGTCGGCGGTGAGATGGGTGGGGGAGGGGATGGTGGAACCCGGAAGGGCGACGGCCGCCGAGCCGTAGGCCACCGCGTGGGCCAGGCATCCGGCCGGGTCCGAACCGGTGGATTCTGCGATCAAGTACCCGGCCAGGGCCGAGTCCCCGGCCCCGACCGTACTGCGCGGGATCACCGGCGCGTGCCGGGCCAGCCAGCAGCCCTCGGCGGTGGCCAGCACGGCGCCCTGTGCGCCGAGGGTGGCCAGCACGGTGCCCACCCCGCGCTGCACCAGGTAGCCGGCGGCGCGGGCCGCCTCTTTGGGGGACTGCTCGAACCCCAGGGCCGAGTCCTGGGCGATCAGTTCGGTCAACTCCTCGGCGTTGGGCTTGATCAGATCCGGCAGGTGGTTGGCGTCAAAGGCAAACAGGCTGGCCAGCGGGGCGCCGGAGGTGTCCACCGCGATGCGTGGGGCGCGGTCGGCGAGCCTGCTGCGCAGGGTGGCGCACAGCCGCGCGTAGAAATCCGGGGCGACTCCCGGCGGCAGGGACCCGGCCAGCACCACCCAGCGGGCCGAGGCGCCCAGCCCGCACAGCACCTCGGTGACCTGTTCCAGGGCTGGTGCGTCCAGTGCGGGGCCCGGCTCGTTGATCTTGGTGGTGGTCCCGTCCGGATCGGTGATAGTGATGTTGGTGCGCAATGGCTGGTCGATGGGGATGATCCGGTGCGGCAGCCCGTCGGCTTCCAGCGCCCGCACCAGCGGGTCGTGGGCCGCCCCGGGCAGTACGGCCAGCACCGGCTGGCCGGCCTGGGCAATGGCACGGGCCACGTTCACGCCCTTGCCGGCGGCCTGCACCCGGCTGGCTGCGGCGCGCTGCACCTGTCCCGGGGCCAGCGCGGAGCTTAGCTCCACCGTCTGGTCCAGGGCCGGGTTCATGGTCAGGGTGAGGATCATGCCAGCACCACTTCAACGTCGGCCGCCTCCAGGGCGGCCGCCAGTGCGCCGGCGGGCGCGCGGTCGGTGACCAGGGTGTCGACCTGATCCAGGGTGGCGAACTGGACCAGGGTCAGCTCGTCGTGTTTCGTCGCGTCGGCCAGCACGACCACGCGCTGGGCGCTGGCCACCATGGCGGCCTTGACGCTGGCCTCCAGCGGGTCGGGGGTGCTGAGGCCGAAATCGGCGTGCAGGGCGTTGGTGCCCACGAAGGCCAAATCCGCCCGCAGCCGCGCGTAGGCTGTTACGGTTCCGGCCCCGGTGGCCGCACTGGTCAGTCCCCGGACCCGTCCGCCAATGAATTCCAGCGCCAGCTGCGGGTTCGCGCTGATGCGGGCGGCGATCGGCAGGGCGTGGGTGATCACCAAGGTGTCCTCGCCACCCTGCTGGGCGATCAGGCCGGCCAGCTCGGCGGTGGTGGTGCCGGCATCCAGCATGATCGAACCGCCCGCGGAGGGCAGCAGCTGTTGTGCGGCCCGGGCGATGGCCTGCTTCGCCTCGGCGTGCAGGGTGCTGCGGTCGCTGTGGCTTTGCTCCCGGGTGCTGGCCGCGGCCAGTCCGACCGCCCCGCCGTGCACCCGGCGCAGCAGGCCGTCGGTTTCCAACAGCGCCAAATCCCGCCGGACGGTTTCACGGGTGATGGCAAAACGTTCGGAGAGTTCCGCGACGGAGACCTTCCCGTGTGTTTCCACCGCTTCGGTGATGAGCCGGTGTCTCTCTTCGGCGAACATTCCTGCCTCCCGTGTGCGTGAGCTGACCCACAGCGATCTGTGTTTGTATGACTTTATGCTTGTTTGTGTGGCATAGTCAAGACATTTTGGGGGACAAAAGTTGGCGTTATGTTTGCTTATCTGTGCTTTGGGACTCTTATTCGCCCTGCGGGGCCACTGGCTCCGGGGCGCCCTCGTCCAGCGGGTGGGCGATTTCGTCCCGCCAGAAGCGACCGCACCACCAGGCGATGACGGCAAAGACCGGGGAGGCCAGGCCCGCGAAGATGAAGATCTCCCGCGGCGCAACGAGCTGGCTCAGCGGTCCGGTGACGGCCATAGAGACCGGCATCAGGGCCAGGGAGACGAAGAAGTCCAGGCTGGAGATCCTGCCGAGCAGGTGCGCAGGCACCCGCCGCTGCAGCAGCGTGCCCCAAGTGACCTGCCCAATCCCGTCGGTCAGCCCCACGATGAACAGCAGGATCACCAGGCACCACAGGGCCGGGACGAAGCCCACGGCAACCAGCGGCAGGGAGCCAAAACCCCAGCAGGCCATCATGATGCTCAGGTAGCGCCGGGGCATGCGCAGCGTGGCGGTGGCCATTGACCCCAGGGCGCAGCCCACGCCGTAGGCGGCCAGTGCAGAGGCGAAGTCCGTCGCGTCCCCGCCCAGCCGGTCGCTGACCTCGAAGGGCAGCAGTACTTCGAAGGGCCCAATAAACGTGAAGACCGCAACCCCCGCGAACAGCAGGGTCCAGCGCAGCCACGGGGTGCCCACCGTGTAGCCCACGCCCTCCCGCAGCTGGTGGATGATGCCGCCCCCGGCCTGCTGCCCGCTGCCACCGGCGGGCCGGTCATAGGCCGGGGCATGGGAAATGCGGCGCAGGGTCAGCAGGGCCGCCACGTGGGTTACCGAAATCCCGGCAATCGCGTGGGCGGGGGAAACCGAGGCCACCAGCACCCCGGCCGCCAACGGACCCAGCGCGGTCTGCACCACCGGGCGCACCGTGCCCTCGATGCCGTTGGCCGCCAGCAGCTCGGCGGCCGGCAGCATTCGCGGCAGCAGTGCCGAATAGGCCGGATAGAAGAACGCGGCCCCGGCCCCGGAGAGGAATCCGGCCAGCACCAGGTGCCACAGCTGCAGGCTGTGGGTCAGGGCCAGCGCCGCCGTGGCGCTCATCACCAGCAGTGAGGCGGTTTCCACCAGCAACAGGATCTTGCGGCAGGAGTACCTGTCGGCAGCGATCCCGCCCAGCAGCACCAGGCCAATCAGGCCGAGCGAGGTGGCCGTGGCGACGCTGGAGAGCTGCACCGGACCGCCGCCGAGCTGGCGCACCTGGTAGACCATGGCCACCGCCCACATGCCGTGGGCCAGGGTGGAGAGCACCAGGGCGCACGCCAACACGGTGTAGTCGCGGCGCGCGAAGGGCCGCAGCAGGCGGATCGCGGCGAATGGCTTGGCGCCCATGGCGCACTCCTCGGGTCGGTGATTTGTCTATCGTCACCGATCCGATTGATATTTGTCAATCACTATTTGCCGGGCCCGCCGCCCCGCCTGGCCGCAGCCTGCGGCCGTGGCGGGGCAGCGGGCAAGCGCTAGGCCAGCAGCTGGCGCTTGGAGGAGATCACCCCGGTGTTGAACCCGGCCAGGCGCAGCCCGCCGTGGAAGCGGGCGTGTTCGATCTTCACGCAGCGGTCCATGACCACATTCAGCCCCGCGGCCTCGGCGCGCTCAGCCACCTCCTCGTGCCAGGAACCCAGCTGCAGCCACAGGGTCTTGGCCCCCACGGCCAGGGCCTCGTCCAGCACCCCGGGCAGGTCATCATGCTTGCGGAAGACCTCAACCAGGTCCGGGGTCTCGGGCAGGTCCGCCAGCGACTTGTAGACCGGTTGGCCCAGGATCTCGTCCACCACCGGGTTGATGAAGTACACCCGGTAGTTTGAGGAGGACAGCAGGTAGGTGGCCACGAAGTAGCTGGCCCGCGAGGGCTTGTTCGAGGCCCCCACGATCGCGATCGAGGTGGTCTCGCGCAGGATCTGGAGGCGCTGCGCCGCGCTGGGGCCCTGCCAGGTGCGTAGTGCGGTGCTCATTAGTTCACTCCCTTCCCGGTCGGCACGGCGCAGGCCGCCGCGTCATAGGACGGCATCTCGAATTGGTGCTCCGGCTCCGGCTGCTGGGCGGCGCTCAGTGCCTGGTCCAGGTCCCAGATGATGTCCTCGACATCCTCCAGGCCCACCGACAGGCGGATCAGGTCCTGCGGCACCCCGGCCGCCTGCAGCTGCTCCTCGCTCAGCTGCTGGTGGGTGGTGGAACCCGGGTGCAGCACCAGGGTGCGTGCATCACCGATGTTCGCCAGGTGGCTGGCCAGCTGCAGGGCCTGGATGAATTTGGCCCCGGCCTGCCGGCCGCCCTTGATTCCGAAGCTGAAGACCGAACCCACACCCAGCGGCAGCAGCTTGCGCGCCTGCTCGTGCTGGGGATGGGAGGCCAGGCCCGCATAGTTCACATAGCTGACCCGGTCATCGGCCTCCAGCCACTGGGCCACCTGCTGGGCGTTGGCCAGGTGTGCGTCCATCCGCTGGGCCAAGGTCTCCACACCCTGCAGCAGCTGGAACGCGGACTGGGCCGGCAGGGAGGGGCCGAAATCGCGCAGCTGCTCACTGCGCAGCTTGGTCAAAAACCCGTACTCCCCGAAGTTGCCCCACCAGGAGACGTTCCCATAGCTGGGTACCGGCTCGGTCATGGTGGGGAACTTCCCGTTGCCCCAGTTGAAGGTGCCCGATTCGATGACCACCCCGCCCAGGGTGGTGCCGTGACCGCCAATGAACTTGGTCGCCGAATGGATCACGATGTCCGCGCCGTGCTCGATCGGACGCAACAGGTAGGGCGGGGTCAGCGTCGAATCGACCACCAGCGGAATGTCGTGGCGGTGCGCCACCGCGGCCAGCCCGGCCAGGTCGGCAATGTCCCCGGAGGGGTTGGCAACCACCTCGGTGTACACCGCCTTGGTGTTCGACCCGATCGCGGCCTCGAAATCGGCCGGGTCGTTGGAGTCGATGAAGGTGGTCTGAATGCCAAAGCGGCGCAGTGAGACATCCAGCTGGGTGATGGTCCCGCCGTAGAGCTTCGCAGAGGCGACAATGTGGTCCCCGGCCTGGGCCAGCGCGGCAAAGGTGATGAACTCCGCCGCCATGCCCGAACCGGTGGCCACCGCGCCGATCCCGCCCTCCAGAGAGGCCATGCGCTCCTCGAAGGCGGCCACTGTCGGGTTGCCGATGCGGGAGTAGATGTTCCCGTACTTCTGCAGCGCAAACAGGTTCGCCGCGTCATCGGTGTCCTTGAATACGAAGGACGTGCTTTGGTAGATCGGCACCGCGCGGGCGCCGTGTTCGGCATCGGGGGTTCCGCCGGCGTGCAGGGCACGGGTGCGGAATCCAAACTTGTGGTCGGCCATGGTGGCGTGACTCCTTATCGGCTCGTCTTCCGACCCACCGCGGCATTGGCCGGGAGGGCCATCAAGGCAATATCCCGGAATCAATGTCTGTCTTCACTGCACTGGCCCTACGGCCGAAGACAGCTCCATCGTTTCTGGCGGTAGCACCGTATCCACCGGCTGTGGCAGGTTGCTGCGGCGTCATCGAACCAGATCTCTCGGCCGCTCGGGATGGTTACCCCCAGTGTCTCAACATGTGTGAATGTGACCCAAGTTGTGCGTCGAAAGATTGCGCGGCGCGTCACAGGCCCAATCCGGGCATCCGCACCCCGGGGGATTCAGCGCCACCGACAGTACTGGCTAGACTCAAGAAGTATGAATGGTGCACTGGCTTTGGTTCGACACGGACAAACCGACTGGAACCTGGCAGGCAGGCTGCAGGGGCAGACGGACATCCCGCTCAACGCGACCGGGCAGGAACAGGCGCGCGCGGTCGGCACCCGGCTGGCCGAGGAGGGCTGGGATGTGGTCCTGGCCTCCCCGCTGGGCCGCGCCCAGGAAAGCGCGCAGATCATTGCCAAGACCCTTGGGGCCCGCACCGGCCCGCCGGTACCGGAACTGGTGGAGCGCGGGTTCGGGCCACTGGAGGGGCAGTGCCGCTCGGAGCTGGATGAGGACCTGGTGCAGGAGCTGATGGAGCAGGCCGAACCGCGTTCGGCCGTGCTGCGCCGGGCAGTGCCGGCCCTGCTCCAGCTGGCCGCCACCCACCCCCAGCAGCGCATCCTGTGTGTCAGCCACGGGGCGACCATGCGCATCATCCGCGACACCCTGCTCGGACGCCGCCTGCCCCAGGGCGTGGAGAACGGGGAAGTGGTGCCCCTGGACCTGGGCGAACTGCGCGAACTGGAACTGGCCCTGCGCGACGGTGACCCGGTCGTGGTCTAGAAACAGGGCCGGCCCCACCGCCCGGTGGGTGGTCGCAGGAAATCCGGCCAAAGACCTCACGAAAAGCTGTCCCGCCACGTTTACATGGTGAGAGCCAATCACCAGGAGCACCATGAAGCAGCCATTCGAACAGATCGTGCAGGCCCACGGACTGAGCGTGTTGCGCGTGTGCCGCTCCCTGCTGGATGAACACCGCGCCAAGGACGCCTGGTCGGAAACCTTCCTGGCCGCCCTGCGGGCCTACCCGCAACTGGATCCGGAGGCCAACGTCCAGGCTTGGCTGGTGCGCATCGCCCACCGCAAGGCCATCGATGAGCTGCGCCGGCACCGCGGCGAGGATTTGGAAACCGACCCCGCCGCACACGCCCCCTCGACGGAGGCCGGGCCAGAAGGCCGGGCCGAAAACCTGGAGCTGTGGCAGCTGGTCAAGCAGTTGCCGGAAAAACAACGCTTGGTCGTTGCGTACCGCTATTTGGGTGGATTGGACTACCGGCAGATCTCCCAGATTCTTTCCGGAACCCCGGAAGCAGCGCGGCGCGCCGCCGCCGACGGGATCAGCAATCTGCGACGCCGAATGGACGCCGGATCAGCAACTGGAGGAAAACCATGAGTCAGCTTGATGGCACCGCCCCGCTGAACACCCCGCCGACCGAGGTTGAGCAGCGCCTCCTGGCCAGCCTGCACGACCGGCTGGAGCAGGCCGCCCACCGGGAGCACCTTACCGACGCGGTGTACCGGATCGTGCAGTCGCCCCTGGGCCCCCTGTTGGTGGCCGCCACGGAGGTAGGGCTGGTGCGGGTGGCCTTCGCCTCGGAGGAGCACGAGCGCGTGCTGGAACAGCTCAGCGAAAGCCTGGGCGCCCGGATCCTGCGCTCGCCGGGCGCATTGGACACCGCGGCCCGGCAGCTGGAGGAGTACTTCAGCGGCCACCGCACCAGCTTCACCCTGCCGCTGGATCTGCGGCTCTCCACCGAATTCCGGCGCCGGGTCCAGCTGGAACTGGGCCACATCGGTTACGGACACACCCTGAGCTACCGGCAAATGGCCGAACGCATCGGAAAGCCTGCGGCCGTACGGGCCGTGGGGTCGGCCTGCGCCACCAATCCGCTGCCCATTGTGCTGCCCTGCCACCGGGTGCTGCGTACCGATGGTTCGCTGGGCGGCTACCTGGGCGGGCTGCAGGCCAAGCGGATCCTGCTGCAGCTGGAAAACCCGAACGACGCGCGGCAACCCTCCACCCTGTTCTAGCTCCCCATGCGACGCCCGGGGTGCCGGCGCTTGCGTGGGAGGGCGACCGCCGATTCCACGTGAAACAACCTTGAGAGGCTGATAGCGTCACCGACGTGGTGTGATAGAGGTTTGTCGCCACTACGAGAGAATGTTCGACAAACGATTTCGTTTGCCTTCCGACCCTGTTGTCCTTGCGCGAGGGTCGGGAGTACGGACCGGATCAGGCATCGATGACCAGGTCTGTGCTCGCAGTGGAGCAACAGGGCAGGAATTTTCCGGCTTCGATTTCCCGGGCCCGGATTCCGCCCTGGTGGTTCATGTCCACCTCACCGGAGAGCTTGATGACCTTGCAGGATCCGCACATGCCCTCCTGGCAGTTGGCCCCGATGCGCACCCCGGCCTGTTTGGCGACCGGCAAAATCCGCTGGTCGGGGTCGATGCGCACCTTCAGGCCGGACTTGAGGAAGGACATGGTCAAACTGCCTTCCCCGACGGTGGCAAACTCCTGGGGGTCCATGGGCGGTGTGCCGCCAAGGTCCGGTGCCGGCCCGGGCGCCGCATCTGATGCGGAACCATGCCCGCCCTCCTCCGTGGGCAGGGCGCCGGGCGGGTTTCCCGGCGGCGTGGCTGGCGCCGGGTCGTACAGGCCTAGGTTCTGCTGTTCGAATTGGGATTCGGGTGCCTCGGCCATTTCCCCGGCCAGGTCCTCGGCATATGCCAACTCCTGCTGGTATTCCAGGCGGGTCTGCCGGCCCCCCGAGAAGAACTCCATGTGGATGGAGGTGTCGTCAACCCCCACCTCCAGCAGCAATTTGGCCGCGTTGTTCAGGTACCCCTCTGGGCCGCACGCATAGACGTGGCGGCCGTTCGCGTCCGGGGCCACCTGCTCAATCATGTGGCAGGTCAGTCGTCCCAGCATCCATTCCCAGTCCCCGGGCACGGAGCGGTCCCCCAGGGAGTAGTACACCGTGATGCGTTCATCGACCGCCGCAATGTACTCCAGTTCCTTGGCGAATCCGAACCCGCCGGGTTCGGCACCGTGGTACAGCACCACGACGTCGGCCTGGCCGGGCAGGGCGTGGATGGTACGCACCATGGAGATGATCGGGGTGATGCCCGCCCCGGCGGCCAGGAAGAGAAAGCGCGCGCGGCGCTCGGCGTCGGGCAGGTGGAAGGCGCCAATCGGGCCGAGCATCTCCAGCACGGTGCCCGGGCACACATGCCGGTGCATCCACGGGGAGACCAGACCCTGTTCCTCGCGCTTGACGGTGATGTTAAAGGTCCAGGGTTCGGTGGGCGCACTGGAAATCGAATAGTTCCGGTCGACTGGTTCCTGGCCTTCCCCGTGAACGGGAAAGGCAATGTTCAGGTACTGGCCGGAGCGGAACGCCAGCGGGGCCCCGTCGGTACGGCGGAAGACGAAGGTCATCATGCCCCCGGCCTCGGGGATCGTTTCCACGCATTCGGCGCTGAATTCCTGCGGATGCCAGGGGCCCAGGGCGCGGGCGGCACCGGCGGCCTGGTTCGTGGCCCGCAGCACCCGGTTCCAGGGCATCTCCAGGCCGCGGATGCGCTGGATGCCGGAGGCACGGATGCTCGTGGTGGTGACCGTCATGCCAGATGCTCCCGCATCCGCTGCACGTACCAGTTGATGAACGCCTCCACCTGGTACTCGCTTTTCATGTAGGGCCCGGGCTCGTAGGCGGGACTGGCGGCACCGGCCTGGCACAACTCCACGAAGGCCTTGTCCTGCAGGTTGGTCTGCTTCCAGGTGTGCGTCAGGGACTCCACCTCGTAATCCACCCCGGCCTGCGCGTCGTCGGCCACCAGCCAGGTGGTGCGCACCAGGGTCTGGTGTTCGTTGATGGGGAAGACCGCAAAGGTGATGACGTGATCACCAAGCAGGTGGAACCAGCTGTTGGGCTGAATGTGCAGCGAGCAGCGGCCGAGGCGGAAATCTGGGAGGTCGCCGAGCAGTTTCTTGGACAGTCGGCGCCCGGTGGGCGAGAAGGATTCGCCCTGTCCGTCCAACGGTTCGCGCGAGACGCGGAACCCGGCCACCCGGGTATCCAACTCCTCGATGACCGCATAGGGCAGCCCATAGCGTCGGCAGCGTTCCTCCAGTGCGCCCTGCGCCTGTTGGTTCCGGTCCCAGACCTCGACCAGGTGCGGCGGCACCGTGCTCTCATTCAGGCCCCAGGTGGGGAAGAGCGCGCAGGCCAGCTCCGGGTGGCCATCGCAGTGGTAGCACTCGCGGTTGTTCTCCATCACCAGTTTCCAGTTGCCCTGCTCAACAATGTTCTGCTGGTAGGCCACCTTGGTGCGGGACAGGTCATGGGGCGCGAGGTAGGGCTCGAAGACGGCCGCGGCCCGGTCAAAGTCCTCGGGCGGCTCGGGGGACAGGCAGACGAAGATCAGCCCGGCATAAACCCTGCTGTGTGCCCGTTTCAGCGCGAAACAGCCCTTGTCGAAATCCACTTCCCCGGGGGCCGAGGCGTGAATCAGCTCCCCGTCCTGGGAGTAGGTCCAGGAATGGTAGCCGCACACCAGGTTGCCGGTCGAGCCGGAGGCCTCGGTCAGCACCCGCGCGCCGCGGTGTCGGCACACGTTGTGCAGGACGTTGATTTGCCCGTCATCCTTGCGCAGGATGATCAGCGAGCTGGGGCCGAAGTCCACGGTGATGTAGTCCCCGGGCTCCGGGATTTCCGCGACACTGGCGGCGTAGAGCCACTGGGTGCCGAAGATTCCCTCCATGTCCAAGGCGAAGAGGGTCGGGTCGGTGTAGAACGGCGCATTGAGCGAATACCCCGAGCGGCGCCGGGCGAAGAGCTGGCGTATTTCCTCCAGCTGCCCGGCGGGCAGGGCAGTGGCAAGGCTGCCGCGGGCCGTGCGCGGCGCATTCATCGAAACAGACATGGGCGGTTCCTTGGAAGGGGGGCGGAAGGGGAGCCTGTCAGCGGCCGCGGCATGGCGGGGACCGCAACGTGAACGGATGTTGTACCGATCACATTAGATGCTGTGAAAGTGCAATAAAAGCGCAAAAACCTGCCGATCATCGTGCACAATATCCGCATGATCGATGCCCGTCTCCACACGCTGCGCGTGTTCGCCACCTGCGGCACCGTGGCGGCCACGGCCGAGCTCACCGGCTACTCCCCGTCGGCGGTCTCCGCGCAGCTGCGCGAACTGCAGCGCTCGCTGGGCATTGAGCTGCTGGTCCGTGACGGGCGGGGCGTGCGGCTCACCGCGGCCGGTCGGCACCTGGTGGCGGGTTCGGATGACCTGGTCGCGCAGTGGGAGGGGCTGCGCGCTGCGGCCCTGCGCGCCGATGAGCAGGTGCCGGCGCAGTTTGGCCTGGGCGGGTTCTCCAGTGCCGCCGCGCAGCTGCTGGCCCCGCTGGCCGCCGCGCTGCGCGAAACCCGGCCCACCCTGGCGGTGCGCCTGATCGAGGCCAGCCCGGCACGCTGCTACGAACTGCTGGTGGCCGAACGCATTGACCTGGCGGTCGTGGTGGCAATGCAGGCAGACAGCGTGGGGGAGGAGGACCCCCGCTTTGAGCAGACGTTCCTGCTCAACGATCCGCTGGACGTGTTGGTCCCGGCCGGGCATCGGCTGGCCGAGCGGGTCTCGGTGCGCCTGGAGGAGCTGACCTCCGAGCCCTGGATTACCGACTCCGTCGGATCCACCTACCGGGCGCTGTTTACGGCGGCCTTCACCGCGGTGGGCGCCACCCCGCGCATTGCCCACGAGTCCCTGGAGTGGGAGACCATGATCGCCTTCGTCGGCGCCGGGCTCGGGGTGGGCCTGTTCCCGCGGCTGGCACCCATCGCTGGGCATGAAAATGTGCGTAGGCTGCGATTGACCGGGCCAGGACGCCCCACCCGACGCATCGTCGCCGCCGCGCGGCGCGGCAGCATGGACTCCCCGCTGATCGGTCAATGCCTGCAGATCCTGCAGGGGAGGGCGCGCAGCATCCTGGATGAGCGGCTGGACGAGGAGACGTAGGTCGAGCCGACCACGGAGCACACCCTTGACACCCCCTGTGACGCAGAGCACACTGTTGCTAGGTTGGACTCATTTATCCAACTTATATTTAACAAAGCGGAGGTTCTCAGGTGGGAAACAAGGCAGTGAGCTACGCAGGACCGGGCAAGGTCGAGGTCATCGACACCCCCTATCCGGAATTCGTCCTGCGCGACGGGCCCGGGGTGCACCCAGACAACGTCGGACGCAAGGTGGAGCACGGGGTGATCCTGCGAACCATCGCCACCAACATCTGCGGTTCGGACCAACACATGGTGCGCGGACGCACCACCGCCCCCTCGGGTCTGGTGCTCGGGCATGAAATCACCGGTGAAGTCATCGAGGTGGGGCGGGATGTCGAGTTCGTCAAGGTCGGGGACGTCGTCTCGGTGCCGTTCAACATCTCCTGCGGACGGTGCCGCAACTGCAAGGAAGGCAAGACCGGCATCTGTCTGAACGTGAACCCGGACCGTCCCGGCTCCGCCTACGGGTATGTGGACATGGGCGGCTGGGTGGGTGGCCAGGCCGAATACGTGCTCGTTCCCTACGCGGACTGGAACGTGCTGAAGTTCCCCGACCGCGACCAGGCGATGGAGAAGATCCTGGACCTGGCGATGCTCTCGGACATTTTCCCCACCGGGTACCACGGGGCCGTGGGCGCCGGGGTGGGTGTGGGATCAACCGTGTACGTGGCCGGCGCCGGCCCGGTGGGCCTGGCCGCCGCCACCTCCGCCCAACTACTGGGCGCCGCGGTGGTCATCGTCGGGGACCTGAACGCCGACCGGTTGGCCCAGGCCCGCAGCTTCGGCTGCGAAACCGTGGACGTCTCCCAGGGCGACCCCGGTGAGCAGATAGAACAGATCCTGGGCGTGCCGGAGGTGGAGTGCGGGATCGACGCGGTGGGGTTCGAGGCCCGCGGCCACGGCCATGAGGCGGCCACCGAGCAGCCGGCCACGGTGCTGAACTCGCTGATGGAGATTACCCGAGCCGGTGGCCACCTGGGGATCCCGGGGCTGTACGTCACCGGGGATCCGGGCGCCGCCGATGAGGCGGCGAAGGTCGGTTCGCTGTCGATGCGCTTCGGCCTGGGCTTCGCCAAATCCCACACCTTCGTCACCGGACAGTGCCCGGTGATGAAGTACCATCGCGGGCTGATGCACGCGATCCTGGCCGACAAGGTGTCCATCGCCAGGAACGTGAACGCAACGACCATTTCCCTGGATGAGGCCCCGGCCGGGTACGCGGCCTTCGACGAGGGGGCGGCACAAAAATTCGTGCTTGACCCGCACGGCCTGATTCGCGGCTAAACGCCGAAGGCGGGCGCAATGCGGGGGCGGGGAGGCGAGGAATTTCACATCCCCGCCCCTGGCACTGCATGGCACAAGGGCAAAAAGCGTTCTGGTGGGAACGGGATCGGGGGCAAAAAAGACCGTGGGGCTTGACCTGACTTGCCTGCATCCAACAGTATTGAACGCAGACCTTAGGGCCGCGGTGGGCCGTGTTGGCCGTTGTCGCATGCATCTGAACGGCGGGCTCGCCGATCTTCGAAGCGCCGCCGTTTCCGGCCCCTGCCGTCTGCCGGCCCGCCCGACTGGGGCCATGCAACCGTTCCGCTGCCACCGCCTGGCAGCCTGCCGTCCGGAGCGCGCTGCCGCCGAGTCGATGATTTCCCCGTCGGCAGCGCCGTCCTGCCAGTGAAGGAAGAACGTAATGAAGCCAAGTGATCAATCGATCCAGGAGCTCGTGGGCGAGCTGCACACAGCTCGCAAACGCCGCCCCCGGAAATACACCGCCTCCGGCACCGACTACTGGGTGTTCGGCATTGCCGGCTGCCTGGCCCTGGCGTTCATCGCCTGGGGGTTCGTTTCCCCCGAGGGCCTGGGCGCAGTGGCCGGCAAGGCACTGGATTGGGTGATCACCAACACCGGCTGGCTGTTCGTCATCGCCGCCTCGGTGTTCGCGGTCTTCGTGATCGTGCTCGCTTCGAAGAACTTCGGGCGCATCCCGCTGGGCAAGGACGGGGAAAAGCCCGAATTCAGCACGGTCTCCTGGATCTCGATGATGTTTGCCACCGGCATGGGCATTGGCCTGGTGTTCTACGGGGTGGGCGAACCGCTGTTCTTCTACATGTCCCCGCCGCCGGGAACCGTGGAGGGGCAGACCGATGCGGCGCTGAGCACCGCCATGGGCACCACCTTGTTCCACTGGACGCTCTACCCGTGGGCGATGTACGCCATTGTGGGCCTGGGCATGGCCTACGGCAGCTTCCGCCTGGGCCGCCCGCAGCTGTTCTCCTCCATGTTCTCCTCGATCTTCGGCGAGCGCGCCATCCACGGTTGGGGCGGACGCACCATCAACATCCTGGCCATCCTGGCCACGCTCTTCGGCTCGGCCTGTTCGCTGGGCCTGGGCGCCCTGCAGATCGGCGGCGGCATCCAGGCCACCGGCGTGATGGAGAACGTCGGCTCGGGCATCCTGGTGATCATCATTGCCATCCTCACCGCCCTGTTCGTGGCCTCCGCGGTCTCCGGCATTGAGCGCGGCATCCAGTGGCTGTCCAACACCAACATGGTGCTGGCCCTGGTTCTGGCGCTGATTGTCTTCATCGGCGGCCCGACCCTGTTCATTCTGAACGTCATCCCGAACGCGATTGGCGCGTTCATCCGCGACCTGCCGGAAATGGCCTCGCGCACCGCGGCCTCCACCGACGGGACCATGGCCGACTGGCTTTCGTCCTGGACCGTGTTCTACTGGGCCTGGTGGGTGTCATGGACCCCGTTCGTGGGTCTGTTCATTGCCCGCATCTCCCGTGGGCGCAGCATCCGCCAGTTCGTCACCGGTGTGCTGCTGGTGCCCTCGACCGTGACCCTGCTGTGGTTCGCGATCTTTGGCGGCGGCGCAATCGGCCTGCAGGAACGCGCGCAGCGTTCGGGGGATTCGAGCCAGGCGCTGGCCAGCATTGTTGACGGCGCCCCGGACATCAACTTCGACCTGGTGCTCTTCGACCTGCTGGAGAAGCTGCCGGTGCCCGGCTGGGTAGCGGTGGTGCTGATGGTGGTCACGGTGCTGCTGATCGCGATCTTCTTCGTCACCGGCGCCGACTCGGCCTCCATCGTGATGGGGGCGCTCAGTGAGCGCGGGGCTGAACACCCGACCCGCAAGTCCGTGATCTTCTGGGGCATCGCGGTGGGCGCCGTGGCGGCGGTGATGCTGCTGGCCGGCGGGGACCACCCGGCGGCGGCCCTGAACGGGCTGAAGAACATCACGATTGTCTCGGCCCTGCCCTTCGTGCTGGTGATGCTGCTGCTGTGCGTGGCCATCTGGAAGGATCTGAGCCGCGACCCGCTGGTCATCCAGAACAAGGTGGCCCGTGAGGTGCTGGAGCAGTCGGTGGCCGAGGGCGTGGAACGCCATGAGGGCGGGCACTTCAGCCTGATGACGACCGAGATCGACATCATCACCATCGAACGGGCCCCGGCTCCGCACGACACGATCGTCTACGAGGAGGGGCAGCAGCCGCCGGCCAAGCCGGTGACCGATGAGGATCGTCCCGACCCGGAAGGGGAGAACCCGCGGACCGGGGACGATGACCCGCAGTCCGATGGCACTGGTCCACGGAAATAGCCGGCCCACCGGCTAGGCACCGGCCGGGCGTACGCCCCGGCGGGCACCACAACGGCCTTGCCCCGCCCCGCGCAGCTCACTGCGTGGGGCGGGGCAAGGCCGTTGTTCTCCAAGCGGCTCAGGCCAGCGGGCCCGGCGCCTAGCGGTGGCGGCAGATTTCCTCCAGCTTCGCGATGCATGGCTCGTTTTGCAGGCTGGTGGTATCACCCAGTTCGGTGCCCTGGAACAGCTGGGTCAGCAGCCGGCGCATGATCTTTCCGGAGCGGGTCTTGGGCACGTCCGGGACCAGCACCACGTCCCGCGGTTTGGCGATCGGACCGATCTGCCGGCGCACGGTCTCCCGCAGCTCTGCCACGAACGCCTCGCGCCTCGCCGCGGTGGCCGCATCCGGTGCGGCCGCGACCAGCGACTGGTCCAGCGGCACCACGAACGCGGTGGCCGCGTGTCCGGTGGTGGCGTCCGGGGTGGGGCACACCCCGGCCTCCACGACGCCCGGATGGGTGACCAGCGCCGATTCGATTTCAATGGTGGACAGCCGGTGCCCGGAGATGTTGATGACGTCATCGGTGCGTCCCAGGATCCAGATGTCCCCATCCGCATCGAACCGGGCCCCGTCCCCGGCCAGGAACCAGCCCTGCTCGGCGTACTGCTTCCAGTAGCTGGTGTAGTAGCGCCGCGCATCGCCCCACACGGTGCGGGCCATTGCCGGACCGGTGCGGGTGATGACGATGTTGCCCTGTTCGCCGGGGGCCACGCGTGTTCCCTGGGCGTCCACGATGTCCACCGCGACCCCCGGGGTGGCTCGCGCGGCACAGCCGGGCTTGAAGCCGGTGTCGGTGGGCCGCGGGGAGAGGATCGTCGCCCCGGACTCGGACTGCCACCAGGTGTCCACCATGGGGATGCCTTCGGCGGTGTTGCGTCCCACTTCGGTGCGCAGCCAGCGCCAGGCTTCCGGGTTCACCGCCTCGCCCACGGTGCCGCCCACCCGGATGGAGGACAGGTCATAGTGTGCCGGGATGCCGTCGGGGAACCAGCCCATGAGCGAACGCACCAGGGTGGGGGCCGTGTAGTAGCTGGTGACCTTGTAGCGTTCGATGATCTCAAAATGCCGTCCCGGGTGCGGGGCGTTGGGCACCCCCTCGTAGATCACCTGGGTGACCCCGTTGGCCAGCGGACCATAGATTTCGTAGGTGTGGGCGGTGACCCAGGCGAGGTCCGCCGTGCACCAGTGCACGTCCAGCTCGCGCAGCGCCGGGTCCGGGTTGGCGAACAACAGGTTGTGGCTGTAGGCGGCCTGGGTCAGGTAGCCGCCGGTGGTGTGCACCAGCCCCTTGGGCTTGCCGGTGGTCCCGGAGGTGTACATGATGAACAGCGGGGTTTCGGCGTCAAAGGCCTGGGCCTGGTGTTCGGTGGGCTGGCTGTCCACCAGCTCGTGCCACCACACGTCCCGTCCCTCGGTCCAGGCGATGTCGCACCCGGTGCGCCGGATCACCAGCACGTTCTCAATGTTGTTCTCCCCGGCCACCGCCGTGTCCGCGTTGTCCTTGACCGGGACGGCGGCGCCGCGGCGAAACTGGCCGTCCGTGGTGACCAGCAGCTTCGCTGCGGTGTCCTCGACCCGGAACTTCAGGGCCGCGGCGGAGAACCCGCCGAAAACCAGGGAGTGGATCGCGCCAATGCGGGCGCAGGCCAGGGTGATGACCACCGTCTCCACCAGCACCGGCAGATAGATGACCACCCGGTCACCCTTCCCGATCCCCAGTTCGGTCAGCGCGTTCGCGGCCTGGCATACCCGTTCGGCCAGTTCCCGGTAGGTGACGGTCTCCCGGTCCCCGGGTTCCCCCTCGAAGTACAGGGCCACCTTCTCACCGCGGCCGGCCGCCACATGGCGGTCCGCGCAGTTCACGGCGGCGTTCAGCGTGCCGCCCAGGTACCAGGAAATCTGCGGGCCGCGTTCGGCGGCGGGGTCGGCGGCAACGATCCGGGAGGTGGTGTGCCATCGGGTGTCCCAGTCCAGCAGGTTCGCCGCTTCATCCCAGAAGCGCTGGCGGGTGGCTTCGTCGGTGCTTTCCTCGGAGGTCAGGTCGATGGTTGTCATCGAAGAAAATCCTTTACACGTGGTCGCGGGCCCTAGGCCCAGCGGGCAATGGCCTTGCGTTCGGCGATGGACAGCAAGGCATCGGTGAGTTTGCCGAAGATCGCCAGCAAGATGATGGTCAGGATCAGGCGGTCAATGCGCCCATTGTTTTGGGAGTCGGTGAGCAGGAACCCCAGGCCCATGGAGGCGCCGAGCAGTTCGGCCGCCACCAGGAACAGCCATGCCTGGGCCAGGGCCAGGCGCAGCCCGGAGAAGATCGCGGGAACCACGGCCGGCAGCTGAACGGTGCGCAGCAGGCGCAGGCCCCGGTAGCCAAAGGAGCGGGCCGCCTCCACCAGCTGGGGATCCACATGCCGCAGCGCCAGGGAGACGGTGGTGAAGACCGGGAAGAAGGCGCCGATGATGATCAGGGTGACCTTGGAGTCCTCACCCATCTTCATCCATAGCACCAGCAGCGGAACCCAGGCCAGTGACGGGACCGCGCGCAGCGCCCCGATGCTCAGGCTCAGCAGGGCATCGGCCAGCTTCGATAGTCCCACCAGGGCACCGAAGACCAGGCCCAGCAGCGAACCGGCGGCAAAGCCCAACAGGACCCGCTGGGCGGAGATGCCTATGTGGGTCCACAGCTCACCGCGCTCCAGCAGGTCAACGGCGGCGGTGATGACGGAGGCCGGAGTGGGCAGCGCATAGGAGGGCACCAGTCCGCTTGTCGTGGCCAACTGCCACGCCACCAGGACCAGGGCGGGGACAACCAGGCCCACTAGCCAGTGCGGGAGCCCCAGCAGTGCGGCGAGCAGTCCGGCGCGCGGGGCATCGGCATGTGTGGTGGCCGGCTGCTGGTCAACAGGAGCGGTCATCGCCTATTCACCCGCAATCTGTGAGGCATCGGCCTGCCGGGCAAACTGGTCGTCAACCAGGGTGTCCAGTGCGGCGTCCACCTCGGCTTGGCTCTTCACATCGCCGCTGTCGACAAACACCGGCCCAATGTTGCCCAGCACCTGAACGAACTTCTCGCCCGGGACCGCCGCCACGTCGAGGTTGGATCGCTCGGAGATGACCGTATCGGCGACCTGAGCGTCCAGTCCGGCGACATCGGCCAGGATCTGCGCGGTTTCCTCCGGGTGGCTGCCGGCCCACTGGCGCGCCTTCTCATAGGCGTCAACCACCGTCTGCGCCACTTCCGGGCTGTCCTTGAGGAAGTCCTCGCGGGCGTTGAGCGCCCCATAGGTGTTGAAGTCCAGGTTGCGGTACAGCAGACGTGCCCCGTCCTGTTCGGCGGACGCCATGATCGGGTCCAGTCCGCTCCAGGCATCCACCGAGCCGTTGGCCAAAGCGGTGCGCCCGTCGGCGTGCTGCACGTTCTGCAACGTGATGTCCTTTTCCCCCAATCCCGCCTCCTGCAGGGCCTGCAGCAGGAAGAAGTAGGGGTCGGTGCCCTTGGTGGCCGCGACCGGCTTGCCCTTCAGGTCGGCGACCGAGGAAACCGGTGAATCCTTGCCCACGACCAGTGCTGACCATTCGGGCTGCGAGTACAACGCGATCGTCTTGATCGGGGAACCGTTGGAGCGGGCCAGCAGGGCGGCGGAGCCGGCGGTGGAGCCCACATCGATGGCGTCCGCACGCAGTGCCTCGTTGGCCTTGTTTGACCCGGCCGACTGGATCCATTCGACGCTGATGCCGTCGTCGGCCAGCGCATCCTCCAGCCATCTCTTTTCCTTCAGCACCAGGCTCAGGGGGTTGTAGGTCGCATAGTCGAGGGTCAGGGTCTCACCGGCAGCGGCGTTCTCCCCGGCGCAGCCGCTGAGGCTGCTCGCGGCCAATGCGACGGCGGCGAAGGTGAACGCGCAACGGCGGGACAGGGTGAATTTTGACATGGGAATCCTTAGCGGGTGGGTTCGGCGGCGCACGGGAGTAGGCCCGGACGCAAGGGTGAGGGGTGGACAGGAAGGCGACGCGGCGCGGGGGTTAATGGCCCGACGGGTCGACACCGAGCAGCTGCAGCAGATGTGCGCGCTGGGCGGTGAATCCGGAACCCGTCCGGTTGCGGGGCCTGGGGGAGTTCAGGATCAGGTCCTCGATGACCCCGGCCCCGTTCTGCTTCTGCTCCGCGTTCGGCCGCCGGTGCCCCAGGACAATGACGCGGTCGGCCAGGCTCAGGGCCTCGTCCACGTCATGGGTGACCATCAGCACCGTGGTCGGGAACGAACGGTGGATCTCCAGCAGCAGATCCTGCATTTTCAGGCGGGTCAGGGCATCCAGCGCGCCGAACGGTTCGTCCAGCAGCAGGACCCCGGGGCGCCGTGCCAGGGCGCGGGCCAGTGAAACGCGCTGGGCCATGCCCCCGGAAATCTCGCGTGGACGAAGTTCCGCCGCGTGGGTGAGCTCGGTCAGTTCCAGCAGCTCGGCGATCAGCTCGCGGCCGGCCTGGGCTGTCAGCTGCGGAGACAGGCCCAGGGCGATGTTCTGGCGCACCGTCCGCCACGGCAGCAACCGGGGTTCCTGGAACGCCACCGCACAGCGGTTATCGATTCCCTCCACGGCGTGGCCCCCAATGCGGACCTGGCCGACACTGGGGTGATCCAGGCCGCTGACGGTGCGCAGCAGTGTGGACTTGCCGCAGCCGCTGGCGCCCAGGATGGCCACCACCTGACCGGCGGTGATCTGCAGGTCGATGCCTGACAGGACCGTGCGGGTCTGCCGTCCTGCGGTGAACGAACGCCCCAGGTTGTGGAACTGAACCGATCGGGCAGTGGATGGCGCCACGGGTGTGGGCGACACAAGGACAGTACTCATTGTCATCTCCATCGCTTCTGGCGTTAGCACCGTCCATGCAGGAAGTGGCCTTCTCCCCGTCATGGTGGTTGCTGCGGCGTCAACGAGCCAGATCTCTCGGCCGCTCGGGATGGTTACGCCACCATGTAACCGTCCCGAACGGATGGAAGGCAAATCGTTCGTAATGTGACGAATCTTCGAAACGTGCGTTTCTGGGGCCGGTAATTCTGGTATTTCTTTGATCTCTTGTGGATTCTGCATCATTCTGCCGTTTGACGGGGTCAGGCTGTTACGTCCTGCCCATTCGCGCGATCCGGGCGTTCGACGTCATCTGCGCTTCATGCCCCGAAATATGACGCCCGGTCTTGAGCCGGCTTCGTCACCGCCGGTACAAATGAGATGAACCATCCAGAGCGGCCGAGAGATCTGGCTCCACGACGCCGCAGCAACCACCCCATGCGGGCCGGTGCTACCGCCAGGACCGATGGAAGAATTGAGGCTCCTGCATGTCATTCGGCGAACCCCAACCGGACTTCAACACGCTCTCCGACCCTGCCCAGGCCCCTGCCGGCAACGCCGTGGACCTGGACCAGCACCCCGAGCAGCTGCCCGAGCGGCAGCTGCTGAAGATCACCCCGGGGCCTGGGGCCGACGAACAATATGAACGCCTGGCCGCCACCTTCCGACCGGTCTTCGCGCAAATCGCCGAGGGCGCCGCCCACCGGGACCGGGAGCGCATCCTGCCCTTTGAGCAAGTGGGGCTGCTGAACCGGGAACGCTTCGGGGCCCTGCGCGTCCCGGTGGACCGCGGCGGGTACGGTGCCCGCATGTCCGATGTCTTCCGCCTGCTGATTGAACTGGCCGAAGCCGACTCCCACATCGCCCAGCTCTGGCGTGCCCACCTGGCCTTCGTCGAAGACGTGCTGGCCTTCGAGGACCAGTCGCTGCAGGCCAAATGGCTGGAGCGGATCTCCGCCGGGCACATTGTGGGCAACGCCTACACCGAACGCGGCGGCAACCGGCTGGGCAGCCTGAACACCACGGCCACCGAGCACGAGGGCCGCTGGTTCGTCACCGGGGAGAAGTACTACTGCACCGGGACCATCTTTGCCGACTGGACCATGGTGGCCGTGGCCCACCCGCAGCTGCCCGGCCGGCAGATCGCCGTCGTGGCCACCCAGCATTCCGGGGTGCGGATCCTGGATGACTGGGACGGGTTCGGCCAGCAGCTGACGGGCACCGGCACCACCACGTTCGAGCGGGTCCCGGTGGACAGCTTCATCCCGCAGCATGAGAACGACACCGAATCGGCGATCTTCCAGCTGGTGCTGCTGGCCGTGCAGGCCGGCGTGGCCCGCGCGGCGCTGAATGACCTGCGCTCCTCGGTCCAGCTGCGCACCCGCAGCTTCAGCACCGGCACCGGGGTCCCGGTCCGCCACGAACCGCAGGTCCTGCAGGTCGTGGGGGAGGTCTCGGCCGAGGTCTTCGCCATCGAGTCGGTGGTGATGGGCGCCGTGCTGGAGGTCGAGGCCGCCCTGGCCGACGCCAACCTGAGCCCCGCCGAACGCTATGCGGTGTGCGAGTTGGCCGCCAACCGCGCCCAATCGGTCACCCAGCCGCTGACCATCGGGGTGACCAGCAAGCTCTTTGACCCGCTGGGCGCCTCGGCCACCAAGGCCAGCTGCAACATGGACCGGCACTGGCGCAACGCCCGCACCATCGCCACCCACAACCCCGCCATCTACAAATCCCGCATCGTGGGCGACTACGAGATCAACGCGGTGCCCCCGGTGCGGCTGAACGCCACCGGGGACGTCCCCGCCCCGGGCCAGGTCAGCTTCCGCTAGTCCCGCCCGCCACCATCGAATCAAACCCCCGAAAGAAGGACCGCCATGAGCCGCACACCCCGCGAAATCCTGTTCAACGCCTTTGACATGAACTGCGTCGCCCACCAGTCGCCCGGACTCTGGCGCCACCCGCAGGACCAAGCCGCAAGCTACAACACCCTGGGCTACTGGACCCACCTGGCCAAGGTGCTGGAAAAGGGCAAGTTCGACGGGCTGTTCATCGCCGATGTGCTGGGCACCTATGACGTCTACAACGGCACCAACGAATCCCCGCTGCGCACCGGCGCCCAGGCCCCGGTCAACGACCCGATCCTGCTGGTCTCCGCCATGGCCGCGGTCACCGAGAACCTCGGCTTCGGCATCACCGCGGGCACCGCCTACGAGCACCCGTACCCGTTCGCCCGCCGCCTGGCCACCCTGGACCACCTCACCGGGGGCCGGGTCGGCTGGAACGTGGTCACCGGCTACCTGCCCTCCGCCGCGCGCAACATGGGCCAGGAAGACCAGATGGAGCACGACGAACGCTACGACCACGCCGATGAGTACCTGGAAGTGGTGTACAAGCTGCTGGAGGGCTCCTGGGAAGATGACGCGGTCAAGGCCGACAAGGTCCGCGGCATCTACACCAACCCGGAGCAGGTGCACCCGATCAACCATGAGGGCAAGTACTTCAAGGTACCGGGCATCGCCATCACCGAACCGAGCACCCAGCGCACCCCGGTGATCTACCAGGCCGGGGCCTCCAGCCGCGGGGTGAAGTTCGCGGCCGAGAACGCGGAGGCCGTCTTCGTCACCTCGCCGACCCGGGAAATGCTCAAGGCCACCGTCACCAAGATCCGTGACGCCGCCGAGGCCGCCGGCCGGGACCGCTACGACATCAAGATCTTCGCCATGCAGACCATCATCACCGGCCAGGACTCGGCCACCGCGCAGGCGAAGTACGAGGACTACAAGTCCTACGCTGACGTCGAGGGGGCACTGGTGCTGATCTCCGGGTGGATGGGGGTGGACCTTTCGGCCTACGACCCGGACGACGTGATCGGCTCGAACGTGAAGTCCAACGCGATCCAGTCTTCCGTGGAGACCTTCCAGAAGGCCAGCGGCGACGAGGGTTCACCGTGGACCATCCGGCAGCTGGCCGAGTGGGTCGGCGTGGGCGGTTTCGGCCCGATCACCGTCGGTTCGGGCGCCGAGGTGGCCGAGAAGCTGATCGACTGGGTGGACTACACCGACGTGGACGGGTTCAACCTCGCCTACGCGATCACCCCGGGGACCTTTGAGGACATCGTCGAGTATGTGGTTCCCGAGCTGCAGGCCCGCGGCGCCTACAAGACCGAGTATGCCGAAGGCTCGCTGCGCAACAAGCTCTTCGGTGCCGGCGACCGGGTCAAAGACACCCACCGCGCCGCCCAGTACAAGATCGCCAACCGCCTGGCTGCCGCCCGCTAGCGGCCAGCGGTGAACAGGGCGGCGCGGCCGCGGAAAAACCCGTCACTGGTCTTTCCGCGGCCGCGCCGCCTTCGGTGTGGATGCGCGGGAGCTACTTGTGCTTCTTGTGTCCCTTCAGCTGCTTCACCACCATCGCCGAGCCGCCCCCCGCGCCGGGTCGGCTCGGCCGCGGCGGTCAGCTTGCCCCGCGGGCCGATCTCCACGGCCGCCACCGCACCGATCTCCGCCTGCGGGGTAAAGGAATCCCCGGACGGCACGAACTGGTGGCCGAAGGGCTCCAGCATCCGGGCATCATCGGCAATGAACTCCGGTTCGGCGGTGACCGCGGTGGTGTTGCGCTGTGAGGCGCGCGGCGCGGCAATCGCCTCGGAAATCTCCATGCCCAGATCCACGCGGTTGACCAGGGTCTGCAGCACCGTGGTGATGATCGTCGAGCCGCCCGGGGAGCCAACCGCCAGCACCGGCTTGCGGTCCTTGAGCACAATGGTCGGCGCCATGGAGGAGCGCGGCCGCTTGCCCGGCTCGATGCGGTTCGGGTCGGCCGGATCGTAGACGGTGGTGAAGTCGGTCAGCTCGTTGTTGAGCAGGAACCCGCGGCCCGGCACCACGATGCCCGAACCGCCGGTCTGTTCAATGGTCAGCGTGTAGGACACGACGTTGCCCCACCGGTCGGCCACCGACAGGTGCGTGGTCGAGATGTTCTCCGTGTCCTTCTCCTGCGCCAACACACCGGCTTCGGTGGGGCAGCGCCCGTCGTAGTTGGCGGCATCGCCCGGTGCTACCGGTTTCACGGAGGCGCGCTGCGGATCCAGGGCGCAGGCCCGCTCGGCCCCGAAGAGCCGGTCGGTCAGCTGGCGGGTGGGCACATCGACGAATGCCGGATCCCCGACGTATTTGCCGCGGTCGGCAAACGCCAGGGCGCTGGCCTCCAGGTAGTGGTGCAGCGCGTCGGGTCGCGGCATCGTGGAAAGCTGGAACCGGTTCAGGATGTTCAGGGCCTCGCCGACCGTGGTGCCCCCACTGCTGGAGGGAGCCATCCCGTAGACGTCCAGGCCGCGATAGTTCACCCTGGTCGGCTTCTGCTTCACGACCTTGTAGCGTGCCAGGTCCGCGGCGGTCATGTGGCCGGCAGGCACGGGCAGCTCGGTTCCCGGCACCACCGGCGGGGCCTGCACGGTCGCGGCGATCTGCTCGGCGAGCTCACCGCGGTAGAACGAGTTGATGCCCCGGCGTGCAATCATGCGGTAGGTCTTGGCCAAATCGGGGTTCTTGAACACGCTGCCCACCTTGGGGGCATCCCCCCGGGGAAGGTACAGCTTCCGGGTGGACTCGAAGGCCTCGAACCGCTCCTTGTTATCCAGGGTTTGCTCGCGGAACGTCTCATCCACGACGAAGCCGCGCGTGGCCGTCTTGATGGCCGGCTGCAGGGCCTTGCCCAGGCTCATCGTTCCCCAGCGGTCCAGGGCCTCATCCCAAGTGGCCAGCGTGCCGGGCACGCCCACGGACACCCCGCTGGTCACCAGCTCCGGGGTGAAGGGGTAGGGGCTGCCGGTCTGCGGATCAATGAAGGCGTCGTGGGGCATGGCGGCCGGGGCGGTTTCCCGACCGTCCAGCGTGCTGATCTTCCGGGTGTCGGCGTCGTAGTACATGAAGTAGCCTCCGCCGCCAATGCCGGCGCTGTAGGGTTCGGCGACTCCCAGTGTCGCGGCGGCGGCCACCGCCGCGTCCACGGCGTTGCCGCCGCGGCGCAACACGGAAATCGCCGCGGAGGAGGCCTCCGGGTCGACGGTGGCCACGGCGCCACCGTAACCGGTGGCGGTGGCCTGCTTTTCGGTTTGGCGTGGTTCTGCCTGGGCCGGCGCCAGACTGAGCGCGGTCAAGCCCAACGCCAGGCTGATCGCGCAGGCTGGGGCGCGAAGTGATCGTGGGTGCACAGCTACCCGCTCCTTTGGGGGTTGATGGGTTCTGACCCCCTCAAGCTAGGCGAAAGCCATGGGCGGCCTGAGAAGTGACACGCGTCACAAGCAAAATTTAGGGACGTCGTTGGGGTGTGGGGTAGCGGGCGTTCCGGAGGGTTGTCCCGCCTTCCGAGCGGCGGCAAATCCAACTTCCGGTGGCGTCGTGGCCGGGTGCAAGGAGGTCGCCCGGACGCTCGCCGGCGCAGGTGGCGTCATCGATTTGCAGACCGCGGCCTTCGGACATCACTCAAGATGCGGAAGCACGGAAGCTCCTGCCACTGGCCGAGGCCAGCCTGCTGCGGGGGCGCTAGGCTAGGCGGCATGGACTCTTCGCCAGCAAAGCTTCCGCCGGTAGACCTGTCGGGGGCCGTGCTGATGTGGCGGGATTACGTAGAATCCGCCGGTCGCGAGGAGCTGCGGCCGGACCTGCTGCCGGTGGTCGAGTATTTCGGAGACAGCCCTGCACTGGCCGACGCGCTGCTGCGCGAGGTCACCCATGGGGACAAGCGCGCCACCTCCAGCCTGGAGAGCGAGTACTTGGAGGCCGCCGAGCCTTTGCCTGAAGTGGGTTCACACTGGATCGCCTGCGATTCCAGCGGATCCCCGAGCCTCATCCTGCGCACCACCAAAGTATCCCTGGCAGCCTTCGAGGAGGTGGACGCGGATTTCGCGTACGCCGAAGGGGAAGACGACCGATCGCTGGAAAGCTGGCGCCGCGAACACGAGAAATACTGGCGGCGCACCCAATGGGCCGCCGGACTCGAATGGAACCCGGAACTAACTCGGCAGCCCGGTTGCCGCATAGTGCTCGAACGGTTCGAAATTGTGTGGCCGCGCGAACCCGCCGGACAGCAGGCCGCCCCCGAATCCCCCGGCGATACAACAACCCCGGGAGGCCATGTGATCGGTGAAGTGCATGGCGGAGACTGGCTTGGCCAAAATCTATCGACGTTCAGTCTCAGAGGGGCGATCCGCTCCCAGATGAGTAAATTCCGCTGCGTTCACTTCAAGGCACTACTTCGGGAGGCTTCGCCTAAAAGGTCGGGGTTTACGGGATTACGATTGCAAGGAACGGCACCTTCAACATTTTGGATACAAGTAGAATCCAAGATGTTCCTGCCCTTCACGGCAAGTGCTTTAGGCTGGAGAGATGCCCATGGGGTGTGTGTTAGGTGAGATGCCCAGGAGGGACAGTATGACGGTGGAGCCCGAGGATGGCCCAAGCGCCGCGCAGCGCGCGTATCAGGTAATTAGGGACGGAATTTTAGAGGGTTCCATCGCGCCGGGAACAATGCTCGGTGAAGCCCCGTTGGCCCTCTCCTTAAGTGTGAGCCGAACCCCCGTGCGGGCCGCGCTTGTTCGGTTGCAGGAAGAAGGGTGGATCACCATCTACCCGAAACGCGGAGCACTGGTCCGGGGGCTGGGCGACCGACAGGTTGCCGAACTGGCCGACGCGCGCCTGCTCCTAGAGAGTGCAGCGGTGCAGCGCGCTTCTGCGGAATCGCGCAGGATCCTTGCAGACAAGCTGGAGATATCGCTTCAGGCGCAGCGTGAGGCTTTTGCGCGGGAGGATCTGCCCCGCTTCATTGATCTCACGCTCGAGTTCCACCGCAACTTCGTGGAGGTGGGCGGCAGCAGTGTGCTGGTTGAGTTGTACGAGCGCTTGGCGGATCGACACCGTTTCGCATTGTTCCAGTCCGGTGAGCGCATGTTAGCGCGTTCTCCCGAGGTCATCGAGGAACATGATCGCCTTCTGTCGTGTCTGCGCGATGGCGACGCGCGGCAATTCGAGGCGGTGCTCGCCGAGCACATTTCAGACAATGGGGGAACGATTCACGACCCCCTGGGTGGAGCGTCCACCGCCTGAACGGATAATGCCTCCTGCCTGCCACAGCTGGCTCGAGCGGTAAGTCGTTAGGGAAGTCACATTGAAGCGGGGCTAAACACCTTGGCGTGAACCGGCAACTAAAACTAGGATACATGTTGTGTTCTAGACGGGAGCGGGGTGAATGGCCTTCCCCTGAGCACCGTTGGCCGCATTGCTCGTTGCTTACCAAAAGTGGCTTCGCGGCCAAGACAGAAGCCGATACTCGCCAGACAAGGCAATTCGCAGAAAAGAGGACCATCGTGGCAGATTCCGCGGCAAGAACCTCCACTGGCCAGGCGCTGCCAGCGTACTCAGACCAGGACCAGCGCCGGATTCAACGCCGGACGATGCTGGTTCTGGCCATTATGCAGGTGGTCGGCACCGTGGGAGTCGGCATCGCTCCGTCCATCGGGGTGCTCCTGGCGGGTGAAGTGACCCAGAATGAGGCCTGGGCCGGTCTGGCCCGCACAGCCAGTACGTTGGGCGCGGCGCTCATGGGCATCCCGCTGGGCAATCTCGCTGCCCGCTTCGGACGCCGTTTCGCCTTATCCAGCGGTTGGTGGATCGCCGCCCTCGGCAGCGCGATCCTGGTGTACGCGGCGCAATACAGCAGCGTCGTTCCGCTGTTCGTGGGCCTGTTGCTCATCGGAGCCGGCTCGGCCGCCACCCTGCAGTCGCGCTTTGCGGCGACCGACCTGGCCCAGCCGGCGCACCGTTCGCGTTCGCTGTCCCTGATCGTATGGGTGGGGACGGTGGGCTATGTGCTTGGACCGAATCTGGGCATCCCGGGCGGAGCGATCGGCGCGGCGACGGGTTTGACAGTATACGCCAGCGCTTTCTTGATCGCGGCGGTTTGCCTGGCCTTGGCCGGTCTGCTCGTCTTTGTGATGCTGCGCCCCGACCCCCTTCAGGTCCTGGCCCGGCAAAGCAGCAGCGGTGCCGTTGCACCGCAGCGGAAGAGCGGGCGCTTGCGCCAGATGGTCGCCGAGGTGCGCAGGAACCCGCGCGCCCGGTATGCGGCCGTGGCGATCCTCTCGGCACAGATCGTAATGGTTTCCGTCATGACGATGACCCCCGTGCACCTGGAGCACCAGGGCGGCTCGATCGCCATAATCGGCATCACCATCAGCCTGCATATCGCCGGCATGTACGCCCTGTCCCCGGTCGTGGGGATCCTGGCCGACCGCTATGGATACCGGCTGACCATTGTGCTGGGCATCGTCATACTGCTGGCGTCCTTCCTGATCGGAATACTCAAGCCGGACGAGGTGGGGTGGCTCATGACCTCGCTGGTCCTTCTGGGGCTGGGGTGGTCATTCGTGAACGTCTCGGGTTCATCCTTGTTCAGCGCGGCGGTGCCGGACGGGATCAGGGCTTCGGCGCAGGGCGGCGTCGATGCGCTGTCAAACCTGTGCGGGGCAACCGCAGCCTTCGCTGCCGGACCGTTGCTCGCAGTCAGCAGCTTTCCCGTGCTCAACGTGCTGGCCGCGATCATCATGGTTCCGCTGATCTTCCTCACCATGGGCCGCAACCATCGAGGCAACCTCGCCTCATGACACAGCCACCCCTGGATGCCCTTGTCGTCGGGGCCGGTCCTGCGGGGCTTGGCCACAATGGCCACGCGACTAAGGGGCAAGGATCTTCGGGAACCGGCTTCGGAGAACCCGGGGAACGAAGTTCCCGCACGGCAGCTGCTGGCTTCCGATGAGGTGCTACGTTTCACCGCGCTGCACAAATCCGCTCTGCTGAAGTTTTAGGGGTCGGGAGACCAGGCAATTTGCCAGGTCTCCCGACCCTCTTGCGTGGCTTCAATGCGAGGATGAGGTCTTTCATGTAGGCACCGAATTCCTTCGGCGACGTCCTCATGAGGGTGTATTAGCCGAATTTCCCAATGCTGTAGGAAGCGGTCGTTGTGATGTCCTCGTGTAGCACGACGTCATATGACGCGGCGACGCCTCCGTATTACCTGCCTGGATGACCGTCCGTGACGGAGTGTGACCTGGGGTTTCTGCGGTTTTGAAGCTCCCGTGTCCCACAGCGCATGCTGGAACCATGGCGGGAATTCTTCCCGCCAGGACCATCAAGAGCGGCTAAGAGATCTGGCTCGACGACGCCGCAGCAACCACCCCTCGAGGGCCGGTGCTACCGCCAGAACCGATGGAGCAGCTTCACTCGCCGCCGGCTCGAACACCGGAGCGCGGGCAGGTGGATGACGCCCGCATCGGCGAATCCAGCCGGGAGGAAACATGAACACCAAGCACGGGGTGAGGATCGCATGATTGAGATCCGCGACCTGCACAAGCACTATGACACCGCCGAGGGACGCATCGAGGTGCTCAAGGGAATCGACCTAAAGGTCTCTGCCGGATCGATCACCGCGGTGGTCGGTCCCTCCGGCGCCGGTAAGTCCACGCTCTCGCATTGCATCTCGCTGCTGGAGAAGCCCAGCAGCGGACAGATCTTGGTCGAAGGCAAGGACTTGTCGGCGCTCACGGGCAACGCGCTGCGCGCCGAGCGCCGGGCAATCGGCACGATTTTCCAGAATTCGGCACTGCTGCGCAGGATGACCGTGGCGGAGAACGTCGCCCTGCCGTTGCGCAACCTGGGGGTCGTGCATCACCAGATGGAGCAGCGGGTTGCCGAGCTGCTCGACCGCGTGGGCCTGGCCGACCGCGGCAATGCCTACCCCGGCCAGCTTTCCGGAGGCCAGCGCCAACGCGTGGGCATCGCCCGCGCCCTGTCCCTGCGTCCGCGGTTGCTGCTCTCCGACGAGTCGACGTCCGGGCTGGATCCCGAGTCGACCGCACAGGTCCTCAAACTGCTTGACTCGCTGCGCAGCGACCTGGGCCTGGCGATCATCCTCATCACCCATGAGATGGATGTGGTGCGCCACGTCGCCGACCAGGTGGCGCAGCTGGATCAGGGACGCATTGCCGAGTACGGGGATTTGCGTGCCCTGGTCGCGAGCCCGGACTCGGGAACCGGGGCGAAGCTGCTGCCGCTGCGCCCCGAACCCTTGCCGCCCGGGTACGACTACGAGCTGTCAGTGGCTTATCGCCAGCAGCACGTCGACCCGGCGTGGATCACCCGCCTTGCCGTGGAGCACGGCGCCCGCGTGGCGTTGCTCGGAGGATCCGTGGAATCCCACCATGAGGGAACCCTGGGGCGCGTACGCCTTGGTGTTGCGGCCCTGGCTCCGGCGCAGGCAGTTGCCCTGCTGGGGGACTGGGGGTTGACCGCCACGGTGCTGCACGGCTCCGATGCCGGTGAACTGATCGAGGTGGCGGTATGAGGATTGCCACCGAAAGCGCTGCCGTCGGCACCGACACCGCCGTAACCGACCTGCCCGCCCTGCTGCTGCCCGCCTACGGCCAGACCTGGGCGATGGTGGGCATCGTCATGATTGTGGTGATCGCCCTCGGTGGGGCGATGGGCGTGGCGCTGTTCAACACCGATCGCCATGGCCTCTTTCCGCACGTTCGTGCCCACAGCCTGCTCAGCTGGATTGCCAATATGGGTCGTTCGCTGCCCTTCCTGGTGTTGATGGCGGCGATCATCCCGTTCACCAAATGGGTCACCGGCACCACGATCGGCATCGCCGCCGCGGTGGTGCCCATGATCCTGGCCGGGATTCCCTTCTTTGCCCGGCTGGTGCAGAATGCCCTGAACGATCTTCCGCGCGAGAACCTCGCGGTTGGCCTGGTAACCGGCGGCTCCCCGGTACAGATCATCTCCGCCACGCAGATCCGCGAGGCGTTGCCCGCGCTGGCCTCGGCAGTCACCCTGAATACCATCTCGATGATCGAATACTCCGCCATTGCCGGAACCATCGGCGCCGGAGGCATCGGCTACCTCGCCGTCACCTACGGTTACCAGCGTTTTGACATGCACGTCATGCTGGCCACCATTGTGGTGCTGATCCTCACCGTCCAGGTCGTCCAATTCCTTGGCGACCGTATTGCCCGCGCCCTGGCACGCCCCTAGGCCATGACCAACGAAAAGCAGACAGAAATGACGACACCTTCTTCCGGCCACGACCACGGTTTCACCCTGCGCCGGAACACCAATGCCCTTCCCTGGTCGCTCGCCGCCATTGCGACGGTGCTGGCCATCGTCCTGGGGGTGCTGCTGGTGCAGCAGCGTTCCGCTCCGGCGTCCGCCGCAGGCGCGGGAACCAAGACCAGCTTCAAGGTCCACTTCGAACCGGCCATGGCCGGCGAAGAGAAGATCTTGGATTATGTGGCTGAAACCATCGCCCCGGACTATGGCATCGAGATCGAGCCCGTCGGGCTGCAGGACCCCATCCAGGCGAATCAGGCCGTCGCTTCGGGCCAGTTCGACGCGACGATCTTCGAGCATCAGTGGTACATGCAGCAGTCAGCCGAGGCGGCCGGAGTGGAACTGACTCCCACGGTCGAGCTCTACCAGTGGGGTTTTGGACTGTACTCCACACGCTATGGATCGGTCGATGACCTGCCCAAGGGCGCCACCCTGCTATTGCCCAATGACGTGGCCAACCAGGGCCAGGCGCTGTGGCTGCTGCAGCGCGAAGGCCTGCTCGGGCTGGATCCCGACATCGAGCCGCGCACCGCCAAGATGGCCGATGTGGTGGACAACCCCCGTGGCTTTGCGCTGAAGGAAGCCGACCTGCTGGCCATGCCGCGCATGCTTGACGACGTCGATGTGGCCATTGGCTACGTCTCGCAGTTCGATGCCGGCAAGGTGGGGCGCGATAAGGGAATCCTCTTCCCCGAACCGCCGCGCACCTTCGCCTCGCGGCTGATCTTCGGCAGTGAATTCGCGCAAACCCCGGATGCCAAGAAGCTGACCGAGGTCTTTTCCGACCCGCGGCTGCGCGAATACCTGGAAGGCACCGAGGACCCGCTGGTTCAGGGAGTGCTGACCCCGGTCTCCGCCGAATAGCGCTCGTCCAGCACGCCGGGCCTGGATCCCACTTCCTGATGAAGCGGGATCCAGGCCCTTTATTGTGTGGGCGTGCGACTCCTATGCTGCAACCAGCTCGCCATTCGAGCAGCGCAGCAGGTCCTCGAAGATGGCCTTGTTCCACCGGAATCCGCGCTTGGCTTCATCCAGTAGTGCCTCGGCCACTACTGGGTCGGAGCCGTAAACATCCAGCTTCGCCCTGTAGGCATCTTTGTAGAGTTTCGGCTTGTCGATCTGGTCGAAGTCCCACATGTTCAGGGCCTCGACGGGGATCGCGTAGTGGCGGGCCACGAGCTTGCCGATGGCCAAGCCTCCCGAGAGGTCGCCCAAATAGCGCAGGTAGTGGTGCGCGACGAGCCGCGCCGGTTCCGTGGCAGCTTTCTGAATCGCTGCGACATAGGCCTTGGTGGCGGGTAGGGCTCCGGGACGCTGCACGAAGCCATGGGCGGGAAGCAGCAGCTCGAGATCGGCGGCGATTCGTTCCGAGCGCTCCAAGGCCGGGTCGAAGAGGGCGTTCAGCTGCGCCTCGTGGGAAAGCGCGCAAACCTCCTGCTCCAGGGCGGCGTAGATATGGGCATACTGGGTGATGAGCAAGGTGTAGTCCCTTGCGCTGCGTTCACCGCCCATGAGTGTGGTGATGAATTCGCTAGTCTCGGCCTGAGTGTGGTCATCCTGGGTGACCTGGCGGAGTCGAGTGGAAAAAATCGGTGTGTCATTCGTGGACATCGGCTTCTCCGTTGCTTGTGCGAGTGAGTGCAAATACAACAGTAGCGTTAAGGTCAGCCTAACGAAATGCTTCGGCTGCACAAGTCCTCCAGTGGCTAACGTCAAACTTCGCGCGTCCCCCGGTCTGTTTTGGCCATTCACACGAAAGCGACACTGACCTGCTCATTTTGAAAATTCGTCGACCTGTCCATATGAGAAGGCGAGGGTCGGCCCTCTCTAGCCTGTTGTGGAATGCAACAAAATGTTGCCCTCATTCGGCTGGAAAACCGGGCGGGGAAAACAAAATTTGGTCACAAACTCGTTAATTAAGCTAAGATCCATTTCTTAGGTGAACTTAACCTTAGTTCTCCTGACGGCAAAGAGGTTTGCAGCCAGGAGAACTACCTCTTGAAACTCGCATCCTTTAGGAGTCTTGTGTCCAGCAAGCTCATTTTTCGCTGTCCTGCCAAGCTCACGGCCTTGGTGCTGGCGGGTCTTTTCGTATTGACAGGCTGTGGCTCCCCCCGCAGCGGCATGTCCGGCAAAGGAGCGGGGCCTTCGCTGGATTCGGTCTCGATCCTGGAGAACCCCAAGGACTTCGTGGGCCCCTCCAGTGCCATCCTGGCCGACGCTCAAGTGGATGCGGTGGCGAAGAATCCGACACCGCAGCTGCCCGTGACCGTCACTGATGCCCAAGACCGGCAGGTCACCGTCAGCGACATCTCGCGCATACTTCCTATCGACCTGTACGGCACGTCCTCACGCATCGTCTTTGACCTCGGATTGGGCGCCAATGTGGTCGGCCGCGACACCTCCACTACTTTTGACCAGGCCCAGGACTTGCCGTTAGTTACCCAGAATGGCCACGAGCTGAATGCCGAGGCGATCCTGCAGCTGGCTCCCTCGGTCATCATCACCGATTCTTCCCTGGGCCCGTGGGACGTCATTGAACAAATGCGCCAGGCGGGAATTCCCGTGGTCACCCTGGACTCGACGCGAAGCTTGGAAAATACCGCCGAGATGATCACCGCCATCGCCACCGCCTTGGGTGTCCCGGAGCAAGGAGCCAAGCTCGCGGAGCGCACGACGAAGGAAATCGAGGCAGTAACCGCGAAGATTAGCGACATCGCTCCGCAGGGGGATCGGAAGCTGCGCATGCTACTGCTCTATGCCCGCGGCCAATCGGGCATCTACTACATCTTCGGCAAGGATTCCGGCGCCGATTCGCTGATCACCTCGCTCGGTGGGATCGATGTCGCTACCGAAATCGGCTGGGAAGGCATGAAGCCCATGACCGACGAAGCCCTGGTGGATGCGGCTCCCGACCTGGTAATCATGATGACCGGCGGTCTGGAATCGGTGGGCGGTATCGAGGGCATCACCACTTCGGTGCCTGCGCTCGCTCACACTCCGGCCGGGGAGAACCAGCGGATCGTGGACATGGCCGACTCCGAGCTGCTCAGCTTCGGCCCGAACTCTGCCGCGGTTCTTGAGGCGTTGTCGGTGGCCATCTACGCTCCCGGGGAGGCGAACGGGTCGTGAGCCTTGATCACCTGGAACCGCTGCGTCTGACTCAGGCTGCACCACAGGCCGTGGCACCACCCGCTGCGGAGCGCAAGCCACTCGAGCTGAGCCCAGGTCACCGGGTACGCAACACCGCGGTGCTCGCCGCATTGGGCGCGGGCGTGCTGCTTGCCGCCCTGATTAGCGCAGGAGTGGGACAGATGCAGATCTCGGTTCCGGAGATCCTGGCCAGTGTCGGGCACCGGCTCGGACTTGACTGGGGTTCCCTGCCGGCCCACCCACACGCAGAGTCGGCGCTGTGGGCCATCCGCTTCCCGCGCGTGCTGATGGCCGTGATCGTCGGTGCCGCATTGGCCGCCGCGGGCGTGCTGATGCAGGGCGTCTTCGGCAACCCGCTGGCCGAACCGAGCGTCGTGGGAGTCTCTTCCGGTGCCGCTGCCTTCGCCTGCACATCGATTGCCTTGGGGCTGAGCTTTCTCGGGCCCTGGACCACTGTGGTGGCTGCCTTCCTCGGAGGCCTGGTGGCCACCGCCCTGGTGTATTTCACCGCCCGCCATGGCGGGCGCACCGAGGTAGTCACCCTGGTGCTCACCGGTGTGGCCATCAATGCCATCGCCGGCGCGGTGATTGCCCTGATGACGTTTCTGGGGGACACCTCGGCGCGCGAGGAAATCATCTTCTGGCAACTTGGGTCGCTGAACGGAACCCTGTGGGTCAACGTCGCCGTCGCCGGGCCGATCGCGCTGCTGGGCATTGCGCTTTCCTTCGGGATGACGCGCAAGCTGGACCTGCTCTCGCTGGGCGAACGACCCGCGCGTCACCTGGGCGTGAATGTCGAGCTACTGCGCAAGCAGGTGATTGTGGTGGTGGCGTTCCTGACCTCCGCGGCCGTGTCCTTTGCCGGCATCATTGGGTTTGTCGGACTGGTAATCCCGCACATTCTGCGCATGGCCCTCGGGCCGGGACACCGGATGCTGCTGCCGGCCAGCGTGCTGGGAGGCGCGCTGCTGATGCTGGCCGCCGACACCACCGCCCGCACCCTGGTCCCCAACGCCGACCTTCCCATAGGCATGCTCACCGCCCTGGTCGGCGGGCCCTTCTTCTTCTGGTTGATCCGGCGAACCCGCCGCGGCGCGGGAGGCTGGTCATGAGCACAACACCAGTCATGCAGGTCATCGGCGCTCGGCTGTCGCTGGGAGGACGAAAGATCCTCGATGGCATCGACCTGGAACTGCACGGCGGGGAAGTGGTGGCACTGGTCGGGCCGAACGGTGCCGGAAAATCCACGCTGCTCGCGGCCATGAGCGGAGATGAGCCATTGGAGGCCGGACGCATCCTGCTGCACGGCACCGGACTGGGGCAATGGGGCATCGGCAGGCTGGCGAAACTGCGCGCCGTGCAAACCCAGGAATCGCGCGTGTCCTTTGCCTTCACCGGCGAGGACGTGGTGCGCATGGGCCGGGCCCCATGGGCTGGAACCCCGGAAGAGCAGCGCGACGACACGATCGTGGCGGCGGCCCTGGAGACTTCCGAGGCCGAAGCGCTGGCCATACGTACCGTGCAGACTCTTTCCGGCGGCGAGAAGGCCCGGGTGTCCTTTGCACGGGTCCTCGCCCAGGAAACCGCGTTGCTCATGCTGGATGAACCCACCGCCCCGATGGACATCCGCCACCAGGAACAGCTGATGACCACGGTGCGCCAGCGGACCGCACGGGGTGCCACCGCCGTGGTGGTGTTGCACGACCTATCGCTGGCCGCGGCCTACGCGGACCGGATCGTGCTGTTGGATCAGGGACGTCTCGCGGCCGTCGGCGACCCGGAGGACGTACTGACCCCGCAAAACCTGCAGCAGGTTTACCGCTATCCGGTCACCGTAGTCCGTGACCCAGGCAGCGGCGCACTGCTAATTACGCCACTGCGGCCTCACCTGGCCCGCCCACGCCTACCTGAAGGGGAATTGATATGAGCGCCTACCGTGCGGCAGTGCACCCACGCCGCATGCTCATCGTCCTGCTGGCTACCGTCCTGCTCCTGCTGCCCGGCCTGGCCTTGGCCGGCGCCGCAACCGCGCAGTCGGCTTCCCGGCTGAGCGTGACCTCCTCGGCCGGTGCCAACACGGCCTCGGCCAGTGGACCCACTTCGGTGACCGTGAGCGGTTCCGGTTTCCAATCCATCAAGAACGCCTTCGGCGGAATCTACGTGGTGTTCGGCTACGCCAAGAGCTCGAACTGGCAGCCGAGCAAGGGCGGAACCTCTGGCAAGGACTTCTTCTACGTCGCCGACTCGCAGTCCAAGAACAACAAAGGCTATCAGCGTTTCGTCGCGTTTCCCGGCTCCAGCACCGCCGACAGCGCCAACGGCGGGGTCATCAACGCCAATGGAAGCTTCCGGCTGAGCATGGTGATCCCCGGGCCGACGTTCACCGCCGCGACCTCATCGGGCGGCAGCACCACCATTGACTGCCGCGAAGTGACCTGCGGAATCTTCACCTTTGGCGCGCACGGGGTAGTCAACGGCAAGAACGAATCATTCGTGCCGATTTCCTTCGGCCCCGCGGCCACCACCCAGCAGACACCGGCCACCCAGGCGCCCCAGCAGGACAAGGCCGGCGGCAACGCGACCACCAGTGCTCCCGGCGCAATCGCGCCCCAGGTGCAGCAGGATGCGGCGCCACAAGGTCAGGAACCGGCGCAGAACCAAACCGGCGAAACCGGGTCTACTGCGAACGAAGCCGCCGCCCCGGGTGAAGCCACCTTGGGCTTGGAACAGCAGACAGTCATCGCCGGGCGCACGCTCGGCTTCACCGGTCGCGGATTTGCCGCCGGGGAACAGGTTGTTGCAACCCTCTCCGCGGGGTTGACGGCCGCAGGGCCTGTCACCGCCGGCCAATTCGGCGAGGTCGCCGGAGCCGTGCAGATTCCGGCTGACACGGTCCCCGGCACCCACAAGATCAAGCTCACCGGGGCTGGGTCCGGCAACAGCGTCGAGGCCGAATTCAGTGTCATGGCCGACTCGGCCGCGCTCGCCGCCCCACAGGATGACAGCCAGGGGATCCGCTGGGCGCTGATCGCGGTTCTCGTCGCCGCGGCACTGCTGTTCATCGTGGTGCTCAGTTCGCTAATTGCCGCCCTGAGGCAGCGCAACGGCAAGAAGCGGCGAACCTCGAGCGCCGCCGCGAAGCGGCCTTCGGCCACCAAACACAAACGCCGTGCCAAGGCGCGGGGCCGGACCTCGCGCTCCCCGCGCAAAAGCGCAGCCGCGCAGCCGTCCTCCGGGGTGCCGCAGGCAACTGAGCCCGCAACCAGCGCGTTGGATCAGCTGGATGAAGCCATGAAACGGGAGCGGGTATGAACAAGCGCAAGCGAGTGACCGCGCTGTTTGCGGTCCCGGCGCTGCTCGCCGCACTGGTGCTGCCCTCCGGGTCCGCGCTCGCCGACCAGAACGGTTCGCGGGACGTGGACGTGCGCGTGACCATCCCGCAAGCCGAGGCCTTCGAGGTCACCGATGCGCAATTGCGCTGGGGCGTGAACACCGAGGTCACCTCCGGGTCCTTCTTCGGCGGCTGCAACTTCCTCACCGCAGGTGTCGCTGGCGATGCCGGCTCCAGCCGGGTATGGGGCGCGGGGGACGGGCTGTACAAGGCCACGGAAGGCAATACGCGCATTGAGAAGCCAGGGGCGGACGGCAAGTGGGTCGTCGACTCCTGGGACTCCAAATGCCAGGACGGCTCCGGGCGCCAGGTGGGCACCGCGTTCAACGAGACGGGCACCGGGGCGCAAGCGGTCATGGAACAGGGCCAGGGCACCGTCGACCCGTCCGAGGGCACCGCGAGGATCGCTTGGAAGGGCTCCTTCACCATCGTCATGTACGGCGGGATGACCTACTGGTCGATCTCCGACCCGGTACTCACCGTGGCCAACGGCAAGGGCCGGATCACCGCGACCGCCAGCGGCTATGCCGCAGACCGCGAGGACACCACACAATGGCGAAAGCTCACTTCAACCCAGATCACCATGGCCGACCTGCCCAAGGCCGCGCTCGGAGCCAAGGGCATTGCCTCCACCCCGGCCTATAGGGGCGTCCAGATTAACGCGGTGCAGCCCGAACAGGTGCGCACGGAGTCGTGGTGGGGTTCCTTCCCCAAGGACTGGATTGAGTTCAACCAGCAGACCGGGCAGGCGGCCTACTGGTACTCCTCGGGTGGTTCCCGAGATTCGGCCAAGGTCGCCTCGGACCTGTACATCAGCTACACGGCGAAGAACCCGGTGCTTGAAAAGCCGACATCCCCCCAGGCGCCGGTGGCAGACGAGGGACAGGAGACCGTCGTTGACGGTTCACAGGATTCCGGCGGGGGAACCCCCGCGCCGGGGCAGGACGGGGCGGCCGCACCCTTGCAGTCCCCCGGCCTGCAACCGCTGGGATCGGCACTTCCGCCGATCTCGGCACTCACCGGGTCGGGGACCTCGGTACTCGAAGCGGCGGCGCTCAGAGCCAGTGCCATCAATTGGCTGGGCAAGTCGCTGATTCCGGAAGCCGTTGAACTGGCCAAGGATTACCGGCAGGCATTGCTGTGGTCCCTGGCGGGTTTGCTGGCGTTGGCCACCGTGGCATGGGTTGGATTCCGCCGCGGCTGGCTCGTCTGGCCCTTCTCCTCGAAACGGGAGGACCAGAGCGGGGAATCCTAGGCGCAAGGCCGAGGAAACCCGATTTCCATTTCCGCCGATCCCACCAGGGACCGGCACCATTCTATAAATAACTCGGAGGGGAAATGTCCGTAGGAAAGAACGGCATGTCCAAGATTCGCAAGCCGCTGGCACTCGCAGCAGCGGCAGGCGTCGCCATCTCGCTTGCTGCAGTTGCGGCACCAGCCCAGGCAGCGGGCCAGAATGTCGACGACGTCGAGCTCACTTGGGGGATGAACCTGGAGACGGGAGCCGGCGCCTTCAACGGCGACTGCAACTACCTGAGCGCGGGCAAGGCAGGCAACACCGGCACGAGCCGGGCATGGACCGAAGCCGACGGCTTCTACAAGTCCACCGAAGGCAATGTATCGATCATCAAGGCAGCCGCTGGCGGCGGCACGACCGCTGCCAGCTGGGCCACCCGGTGCATGACTGCCGACGGATCGAAGGTCTCGCCTATGGGAACCGACAAGGTCAGTCACAACCAGGTGGTCTTCTCCGCCGGCACCGGCACCGTTGACCCGCAGAACAACACCGCGAGCATCAGCTGGGACGGTTCTTTCACGTCGGTGTTCTATGGAGGACTGTTCTACTGGTCGGCTAGCAATCCGACCTTGACTGTCAACTCCGATGGAACCGCAACCTTGAAGGCCACGCTCTCCGGCTACGGCGCCAGCATGGAAGACACCTCAGTGTGGGAGCCGCTGGCCCCTAAGACCGCTACCTTGGCCACCTTGAAGAATGTGGACGTCACCGAGGACGGTTTCACCGTCGCCCCGGAGTATGCGGGGGTGACCCTGCCGGCGTCCTTCAACCAGGTGACAACCGGGGCGCACGCCGGGTCCTTCCCGCAGGACTTCGTGGAATATCAGCTGAGCACCGGGGCTGCTTCCTATTGGTACTCCAGCGGTGGTAGCGCCGATGCGCGCAAAGTCGCTACGCCGCTGAGCGTGGAGTACACGGCCGAGGCGCAGGAGCCGCAGGAACCGAACGAGCCGCAGCCCCAGGGCGAAGAAAAGGACATCGACCTGAACGTGCAAGTTCCCGAAACCGAGGACCCGACCGAACCCGGTGAGCCCGGTGTCTTCAAGTGGGAAATCAGTGGGGCCAGCGCCAATCTGGGGACCGCTACCCAGAACGCCGCCGGCTTCCTGGCCAATGGCAGCCTGCCCACCATCAAGGTCAGCGATCAGCGTGAGGTGACCGGCGGCTGGGAACTGTCCGGCAAGGCTTCGGCCTTCACCGCCGGTGCCAACTCCTTCGGCGCCAAGGCCCTGGGCTGGTCCCCACGCGGCGAGGGCACCACTGGTGTGGTCAATATCGGAAATACCATCCAGCCGGGTACGGGCAATGGCTTGTCCGCATCTTCGGTGCTCGCCACCGCAACCGGTGCCTCGGAGGCCACCTTGAACACCGGAATCCAGCTGTTGGCCCCGGCCAATGCCCCAGCCGGTGACTACACCTCGACCCTGACCGTTACCGCTATCCAGAAGTAACGGCCGGATCCCTTGTGGTGGCACCCGCCGCGCAATCCGCGGCGCGTGCCACCACTTCACCCGCGCTCTGGCCGACCCCTAGGAAACCATGACTCCGCTGAAGCAAAGATCCACTGCCGCATTGTCCCGTCTTTTCGCGGGCCTGCTGGCCGCATTCTTGGCCGCCATGTTGCTGACCGCGCCCACGGCGCGGGCCGATGATCTCTCGTGGGGCATCAACCCCGGCGGCGACGAACAGCGCTCGAGTTTCTCCTACGAACTTGACCCCGGGGACGAAGTCAACGACAGCTTCGAAATCACCAACTATGGGACAAGTCCCCTTGATCTGTCCCTGTATGGGGCCGACGGAGCCACATCCAGCTCGGGAGCGCTGGAATTGCTGCCGGCGACCGAGCCATCGTCCCAGATCGGGGCATGGGTTACCGTGGCCCGCAAGGAAATCACCTTGGCGGCGGGGGAACAGCAGGAAGTTGATTTCACGCTCGCAGTGCCCGAGGATGCCCAGCCCGGCGATTACGTCGGGGGAATGATCTCCTCCTATCTGGACACGGAATCGGGCAGCACAGTGTCCGTGGACCGCCGTTTGGCAACCCAGCTGGCCGTCAGGGTCGCCGGCGAAGGCGCCCTGAGCCTGCAGCTGGGAGAGCTCGATGCCAGGGCGCCCATTGCCTGGAATCCCTTCGCACCGGTGGACGCCACGGTAGTAGCCACCTTGACCAACGATGGAAATCTTCGTGCCCGCGGTCCGTATACCGTCACCGTTGCGGGCCCCTTCGGCCTGGGCAAGACCGCCCAAACATTCGCCGCGGAGGAAATGCTGCCCGGCTCCAGCGTCCAGATCGAACAGACTGTTTCGGGCCTGTGGCCCCTGGCGTGGCAACGGGTCAAGGTCACGATGGATACCGAAGGCGTGGATTCTATGCCCGGCCCCTCGGTGAGTTCCTCTACGGCCTTCTGGACGCTACCTGCAGGGTGGCTGGGCGTCCTGGTGCTGATCGTTGCGGCGGCCACCGTAATCGGCGTGCGCCGTGCCCGGGACTGGGAAAATGAGGACGAGGACACTCAGGACAGGACCGCAGATATAGAGGCAGCGACCTCGATCAAGTAGGCCCAGCCTTAGCCATGGCCGCAGCCCAGGACCGGAGTACGAATCGGCCCTGGGCTGACGTGCTTAGCCTTCCGGCCGCCGCAGTGTTGTCAAGAAATATGCGGCTGCACCGTCACATGGCGCCTTAACACCGAGTGTGACGCTATTTTTACGCCTTCCAGTTGGTTTTACAGGTCGCCAAGTGGCCATGTGACGTCGATGTTTCGTCATGGTTGGTCACATGAATGTCCCCGCCGCACACTGAAATCACCCGGAACACCCACCGGAACAACACCATCCAGAGCGACTGAGAGACCTGGCTCGTTGACGTCGCAGCAACCACCCCGACGGGGAGCGGTGCTAAGGCCAGGACCGATGGAGATTGCTAGATTTCGCAACGGTCCCCGCACACGGGCGGATGTCTGCCTGTTTTGCCTCCCTTCGCGGGAGGGACCTGAATTCAGCGTGCTCCTCGGGCTAAACCGAGAGGAACACGGATTATGCGGCCACCACGTTTGGCGCTGAAAGCCACCGCACTGCTTGCGGCCCTGGGGCTGTCGTTGACCGCATGCGGCGGCAGCGGCGCGGCAAGCCCGAACACCGAGGCGGCACAGCCAGCCGGCGACCCGGTGCAGGGTGGAACCCTGACCTACGCCGAGGTCACCCCCATCGACAACTGGCAAACCCAGGCGGCCCGGTTCTACGAGAAGGCCAACGTGCTGAACTCGGTGCTGGACCGGCTGACCTATTTTGACGCCGAGCAGGGCAAGCTGGTGGGGTGGATCGCCAGTGACTTCACCTCCAACGAGGCCAAGACCCAGTACACGTTCACCATTCGTGACGGGGTGACGTTCTCCAACGGCACTGTGCTGGATGCCAAGGCCGTCAAGGCGAACCTGGACGCGCTGGGACTGGGCATCAAGGATGCGCAGATCCAGCCGAACGTGGATTTCTCGGCGTACAAGTCCTCCAAGGTGCTGGACGGGAACAAGGTCCAGGTCACCCTGAAGCGTCCGGACGCCAACTTCCTGCGCGCCACCTCCTCGGTGACCGCCGGGCTGGTGGCCCCCGAAACGCTGAAGCTGGACAACGCCGGGCAGTCGGCGATCTCCAAGATCGTGGGTTCCGGACCGTTCGTCTTCGCCTCGGAAAAGCCCGATGAGGAGGTGGTGTTCAGCGCCCGCGACGACTACGCCTGGGCTCCGCAGGGTGCACAGAACCCGGGGGCTCCCTACCTGGATGAGCTGGTCATCAAGTACCTGCCGGAGGTTGCGCACCGTGCCGGGGCCGCCCAGTCCGGGCAGGTGGACCTGGTTCGGGGATTGCAGCCGGTGGATGAGCAGGTGCTGAAATCCGGCGGCGGCCAGGTGTTCGCCGCGCAGGGCGTGGACTTGACCACGAACAACGCCTCGGTGCGCATTGGCTCCGGGCAGCTGGCCGACGCCAAGGTCCGCCAGGCACTGCAGGTGGGCATGGACCGCCAGGCGCTGAAGGACACCGTGCTTTCGGACAGCTATGTGATTTCCGCATCGATTCTGAACCACAAGACCCCGGGCTTCGTGGACTTCTCCGCGGAATTGGCCTACGATCCGGCGCGGTCCAAGGAGCTGCTGGATGAGGCCGGATGGGTTCCGGGACCGGATGGGATCCGGCAGAAGGACGGGAAGAAGCTGGAGGTCACCGTCGCCTCCTCGAACAACTCGGTGGTCATCAAGCCGGCCTTCGAACTTATTGAGCAGCAGTGGCGCGAGATCGGGGTGAAGCTGGTGAACCGGGCAGCGGACAACACGTTCCTGACCAGTGCCCTGGTCGATGACCAGGTCGAATTCTTCGGCACCCGGCAGTTCGCCTACGGCGGGCTGGGACCGGTCTTCGGGCCGGCGAACAACACCCAGACGCTGAACGCGGACGAAGAGCTGAACGATCTGTTCACCCGGGAACAGGCGGCCACCACCGAGCAGGAGCATCTGAAGCTGATCGGTGAGGAACAGCGTGCCCTGGTGCTGGACAAGGCCCTGACCCTGGTGCTGTGGGATGAGGTCCAGGTCTACGGCGCGCATTCGGGCACCCACGTCGACTTCACCTCCGGCACCGCCCCGATCTTCCAGGGCGCCTGGAAGAGCGGCAAGTAGGGGAGGGAAGCATGGGCGGATACATTGCCAAGCGCGTTGGCCAGGCCCTGTTGGTCATCTGGCTGGCCTACACCGCGGTTTTCCTGGCGGTGCAGGCCCTGCCGAATGACCCGGTGACCATCTTCCTGTCCACCGACGCCGCCGCGGACCCGGCCACCATCGCACAGCTGAAGGCCCACTACGGCTATGACCAACCGCTGATCACCCAATACCTTGGGCAGCTGGGCGCGCTGCTGCGCGGGGACCTGGGCTACTCGCTGTCCTCCGGGGCGCCGGTGGCGGCCCGGATCGGGGAGGTCATCGGATCCACCCTGGTCCTGGCCGGCAGCGCCTTCGTGCTGGCCGTCCTGCTGGCGGTGGCCCTGGTGGCCGCGGCCACCCTGGCCCGTGGTGAGCGGCTGCGCCGGGCGCTGTTGAACCTGCCGCCGCTGTTCATTTCAATCCCGGTGTTCTGGTTGGGCCTGGTGCTGCTGCAGCTGCTGGCCGTGCAGCTGGGGGTGATGTCCCTGTTCCCGGACGGTTCGGCGCTGTCGCTGCTGGTGCCGATCCTGGTGCTGGCCCTGCACCTGAGCGCACCGATCGCCCAGGTGCTGCTCAAGAGCGTTCAGCAGGTCTCGGCCCAGCCGTTCGTGGACGTGCTGCGCGCCAAGGGGGCCGGGGAGTCCTGGATCTTCTACCGCCACACCCTGAAGAACGCCGCCCCGGCCGCGCTGTCGATTGCCGGGATCACCATCGGCACCCTGCTGGCCGGCTCGGTGATCACCGAGACCGTGTTCGCCCGCGCCGGACTGGGGCAGCTGGTGCTGCAGGCGGTCACCGTTCAGGACATTCCCCTGGTGCAGGGGCTGGTGCTGCTCACCGCCGCCACCTTCACCGTGGTCAACCTGCTGGTGGACCTCATCCACCCGCAGCTGGACCCCAGAATCATTACCGCCCACGCCGGCTCGGCACGGGCCCTGGCCGCCTGAAGGGACAAGGGATCATGAGCGTACTGACCGAACAGAACACCACCCCGGCCGGGCTGCCGCTCCCGGAACCGGCACCAACCACCGCGGCGCCAGCAGCGGGCCGCCCGGTGCGCCGCTGGCTGGGACGCTGGTGGATGCTGCTGCCGCTGGGCCTGCTGCTGGCCTGGGCGCTGGTGCCCGGCGCGTTCAGCGCAGCGGACCCGATCACCGGGATCCCGGCGCAGAAGTTGAGCGCCCCCAGCCCCGCCCACCCCTTTGGCACCGACCACCTGGGCCGCGACGTGTACTCCCGGGTGGTGCACGGCACGCGGCAAACCCTGATGACCGCGGGACTGGCATGCCTGATCGGTTCGGTGCTCGGCAGCGTGCTGGGCTTGCTGGCCGGCACCGCCGGAAGGGCGGCGGACGCCGTGGCCATGCGCCTGGTGGACGTGCTGCTGGCGGTGCCCGCGTTCCTGATCGCGCTGATCCTGGTCACCGCCACCGAGCCCGGACCGCTGTCCCTGGGCCTGGGGGTGGGGATCGCCTCGATCGCCGCGTTCGCCCGACTGGTGCGCACCGAGGTGCTGCGGGTGCGCTCCCACGACTTCGTGCAGGCGGCACTGATGAGCGGCGGCGGCTACTTCACGGTGCTGCGCCGGCACATCCTGCCGCACGTGATCGGACCGGTGCTGGCCCTGCTCGCCGTGGATTTGGGGGCGGCGATCCTGGCCATCTCGGGACTGGGTTTCCTGGGCTTCGGCGCCCCGCCGCCCACCCCCGAATGGGGGCTGCTGATTTCCGAGGGACGCCAGTACCTATCGGTGGCCTGGTGGCTGACCACCCTGCCGGGCCTGGTGATCGTCACGGCCGTCATGCTCACCGCCGCCCTGGGGCGCAGCATCAACTGCGCCTTCCGCTTCTAGGACAAGGAAAGTGGACATGGAAATGAACGCCAAGAACACCCCCGCCGCACCGGTGGTGCGCATCGAGGACCTCACGGTACGCTACCCCGGCGGGACGGTGGCCGCCAACGGGCTGGACCTGCACATCCCCTCGGGGCAGATCCTCGCCGTTGTCGGGGAATCCGGGTCCGGCAAGTCGACCCTGACCAAGGCGCTGATCGGGCTGCTGCCGGCCGGCACCCGCGTCGAGGGGTCCATCCGCTTTGGCGGCACCGAGGTGACGAACCTGGATGTGCGCCGCTGGCGGGCCATCCGCGGGGCCGGCATCGGGCTGGTGCCCCAGGATCCGGGCTCCAGCCTGGACCCGGTGAAGACCATCGGCTCCCAGCTGATCGAGGTGTTCCGGCTGCACCCGCAGCGTTCGGTGCCCAAGGCCCAGTGGCGGTCCCGGGCAATCGAACTGCTGGCAAGCGTGGGCGTTGACCGCCCGGAATACCGGCTGGGCCAGTACCCGCACGAGCTGTCCGGCGGACTGAAGCAGCGGGTGCTGATCGCGATCGCCTTCGCGCTGGACCCGCAGCTGCTGATCGCCGATGAGCCGACCAGCGCCCTGGACGTCACGGTGCAGCGCACCGTGCTGGAGGTATTCGTCTCCCTGGCCCGGCAAAAGGGCACCACGGTCCTGTTCGTGACCCACGACCTGGCGGTCGCCACGGACATCGCCGACCGGGTGCTGGTGATGAATTCGGGGCGGATCCTGGAGGACCGCAGCGTGCGCTCGCTGATCACCGAAAGCACCGAACCCTACACCCGGGCGCTGCTGGCCCAGGCCACCGGCAGCCGGCAGCGGCCCCAACCGGTCGCGCACGCCGGCATCGCGATCGACGTGCAGGAGGTGTCCAGGACCTTCGGCCGCGGCGCCACCGCCCACCGTGCGGTGCACCAGGTCAGCTTCCAGGTCCCGCGCGGCACCACGTTCTCCCTGGTCGGGGAATCGGGTTCGGGCAAGTCCACAACCGCCAAGCTGATCATGGGCCTGCTGGATCCGCAGTCCGGGCAGATCCGGGTCAACGGGCAGCGGGTGGGTGCGGCCCACGGCCGGCGCCGGCACCAGCTGTGGCGCCAGGCCCAGCTGGTCTACCAGAACCCGGACTCGGCGTTGGACCCGCGCCAGCGCATCGCATCGATCATTGCCGAGCCGTTGCTGAACTACCGGCTGGGGGACCCGCGCTGGCGTTCCGGACGGGTGGCCGAGCTCATGGAGCAGGTCAACCTGGCCCCTTCCCTGGCCGCGGCCCGCCCGCCCCAGCTCTCCGGCGGACAGCGCCAGCGGGTGGCGATCGCCCGGGCGCTGGCGTCCGGGGCCGAGATCCTGGTGCTGGACGAGGCGCTGAGCGCACTGGATGTGCTCACCCAGGAGCAGATCCTGGCCTTGCTCCAGTCCCTGCAGCGCGAGCACGGGCTGACCTACCTGTTCATTTCCCACGACCTGCATGTGGTGGAACGCATCAGCCACCATGTGGGGGTCATGCGGCGCGGGGAGCTGGTGGAGAGCGGCAGCGTGCACCAGGTGTTCACCGAACCGGCCCACCCCTACACCCGCACCCTGCTGGCGGCGAACCCCGGGCAGGTTCTGCGTGAACTGTGCCCTGCCGCCGGCTGAACCCGAGCCCGGCCGGGAAGCGCCCGGCCACCGACGAACGACGAACTTCCCCCGTCACGAAAAGAGGAGCATGAGCACCCACGCCATCCAGGCCACCAGCGACGAAGCGGTCTACCAACGCCTGCTGGAACGCTTTCGCCCGGTCTTCACCCGCATCGCCCAGGGCGCCCGGGAGCGCGAACAACACCGTGAACTGCCCTACCAGCAGGTGGCGTGGCTCAAGGACGCCGGCTTCACGGCGCTGCGGGTCCCGGCCAGCCACGGCGGAACGCCGGTGAGCCACACCGACCTGTTCCGGCTGCTGATCGAATTGGCGGCCGCCGACTCCAACGTCGCCCACCTGCTGCGCAGCCACTTCTCCTTCGTGGAGACCATCGCGCTGCAGCCCGCCGAATTCCAGGACCGCTGGTTCCCGCGGGTGCTGGCCGGCGAAATCTTCGGCAACGCCGCCACCGAACGCGGCGGCAACGCCCTGGGCGCCACGAACACCAAGCTGATCAACACCGGGGCCGGGTGGGTGCTGCGCGGGGAAAAGTACTACACCACCGGCTCCATCTTCGCCGACTGGGTGGTGGTGATGGCCTCCACGGACGGCGTGGAGGGGCGGCAGTACGCGGTCGTGGAACGCACCGCGCCGGGCGTGCGGATCCTGGATGACTGGGACGGCTTCGGCCAGCCGCTGACCGGCACCGGCACCGCCATCTTTGAGGATGTCCCGGTGCAGGAGCAGAACATCATCCAGCGCAAGGTCGCCTCCACCCTGGAACCGGCGTTCTTCCAGCTGTGCCTGCTGGCCGTGCTGGTGGGCATCGGCAAGGCGGCCCGTGGCGAGGCGGCCGGGCTGGTGGCCGCGCGCACCCGCACCTTCAACACCGGTTCCGGGGCGCTGTTCCGCGATGACGCACAGATCCAGGAACTGGTGGGGCGCCTGGCCGCCAATGTGTTTGCCGCCGAGTCGATTGTCATCACCGCCGCCCGGGAACTGGATGCCGCCCACGATGCGGCGCTGGGGCTGGACGAGCAGCAGGCCTACCTGCGCGCCGAACTGGCGGTGCAGCAGGCCCACGTGGCCACCCCGAAGCTGGTGCTGGATGCCACCAGCGAGCTGTTCGACGTCACCGGCGCGTCCGCGGTGTCCACCAGCAAGTCGCTGGACCGCTACTGGCGCAACGCGCGCACCGTGGCCACCCACAACCCGGTCGCGTTCAAGGCCCGCTCCGTGGGGGACTACTTCATCAACGGCACCATCCCCACCGGGTTGAACTCCATTGGCGAAGCGAAGGGAAAGAAGTAAATGGGAACCTTTGACCAGCGACCGCGCCTGCTGCTGTCCGCCTTCTTGATGAACACCTCCAGCCACATCCTGGGCGGCATGTGGCGCCACCCGCAGGCCCAGCAGCACCGCTTCCACGAACTGGCGCCCTGGGTGGACCTGGCCCGCAAACTGGAGGACGCGAAGTTCGACGCCATGTTCTTCGCCGACGTGGTGGGCCTCTATGGGGACCACGAAGGCGGCTGGGCCTCCCATGTGCGCAAGGGTCTGCAGGTGCCCAGCCACGATCCACTGGTGCTGCTCTCCGCACTGGCCGCCGGCACCGGGCAGATCGGGCTGGCCATGACCAGCTCGGTCATCCAGGCCCACCCCTTCCAGTTCGCCCGCCAGCTCTCCACCCTGGACCACCTCTCCAACGGCCGGGTCGCCTGGAACATTGTCACCAGCGTCCTGGAAAACGCGCACCGCAACTTCGGGGGAGCCTCCCTGGTCGCCCACGATGACCGCTACAGCTGGGCGGAGGAATACGTGGAGGCCGCCTACAAGCTGTGGGAAGGCTCCTGGGCGGACGACGCGGTGCTGGCGGACAAGGCCAACGGGATCTACGCGGACCCGGACAAGGTCAGCAAGATCAACCACCGCGGCCAGATCTATTCCATCGACGGGCCGCACCTGGCCGTGCCCAGCACCCAGCGCACCCCCTTCCTCTTCCAGGCCGGTTCCTCCCCGCGCGGCTCCCAGTTCGCCGCGACCCACGCCGAGGCGACCTTCCTGTTCGCTCCGCACCCGCAGTACGTGGCCAAGAAGGTCGCCCAGCTGGAGACGAACCTGCAGGCGGCCGGGCGCCGCCGCCAGGATCTGAAGGTGTTCGCCGGGCTTTCCTTCGTGGTGGGCTCCACCGAGGCGGAGGCCAAGGCGCTGGAAGCCGAATACGACCAGTACCTGGACCCGCACGCGATCATCGCGCACATCGGCGGCGGGCTGGGAATCGACCTGGGGGGACTGGAGCTGGACACCCCGCTGGGCCAGGTGCAGACCGAAGGCGCCCAGGGGGTGCTCGAAGCGGTGCTGGCCTCCACCCCCGGCGGCAACCCGACGCTGCGGGATCTGGCCCACTACCGGGCGAAGGCCCAGCAGCTGGTCGGAACCCCGGAACAGATCGCCGACCAGCTGGAGCAGTGGCAGGACGCGGGCATCGACGGGCTGAACATCATGAACCACGTGCTGCCCGGCTCCTACGACAACTTCATTGACGGGCTGCTGCCCGAACTGCGTCGCCGCGGACTGGCGCAAACCCAGTACACCCCGGGAAGCCTGCGCCACAAGGTGTTCGGGCGCGGGGACCGGCTGCCGTCAAACCACCCGGCCGCCGCGTTCCGCGGGGCATTCACGCACTCCAGCGCCGCCAGCGGCCAACCGGAGCAGAATCTGGTCCCGTAGCCGGACACGAGACCCGGGTAGCGGCCCCTTGGATGGCTGGGGGAGGCCGGGCCGCTACCCGCACCTGAACCACCGCTGCAAGTTCGCAGCGGTGGTTTTCCCCTGCCCGCACCCGGGGTAGGGTGACGGCATGAACGCCAAACATGTCAATGATCCAGAGGTTATCCGCCGGCTGCTGACCACCCCCGCCCGCTGGGCCGTGGTGGGACTGACGAACAACCCGCGGCGGGTGGCCCCCTCCATTGCCCGTTACCTGAAGGAACAGCTGGGAATGCAGATCCTGCCGGTATCCCTGAGCGGGGAAACCGTCATGGGGGAAACCGGGTTTGAGCGTCTGGACCAGATCCCCGGGCACATCGACGTCGTGGACTGCTTCGTGAACTCGGCGAAGGTCGGGGACATCGTGGACCAGGCCATCGAGGTCGGCGCCAGCGCCGTCTGGCTGCAGCTGGGCGTTGTGGACGAAGCCGCCGCGCAGCGCGCCAAGGACGCCGGGCTCGAGGTGGTCATGGACACTTGCCCGAAGATCGAATACCCGCTTCTCTAGCGCCAGTGCTGCGAAGGAGCCCACCCCAGTCCCTGCCCCGGACGGCGACTGCTATCGTGGGAACCGGACGCGGCGGAGATCCGGGACGGTGGAAATGAGCGCGCTGGAGGAGCACCACGAGGTGTGGCGGGCCCTGTGCCTGTCCATGCCCGGAGCCTACGAAGACTTCCCCTTTGGGGAACACAGCACCGTGTTCAAGGTTGCCGGACGGGACCGCGCCAAGGGCAAGATGTTCGCCCTGCTGATGGTGCATCAGGGCGAACTGCTGCTGAACCTGAAATGTGAACCGGCCATCGCCGAACGGCTGCGAGACGAGCACGAACAGATCACCGGCGCCTACCACATGAACAAAAGACACTGGAACTCAGTGCGCGTGGGACTGGGCCCGCAGGTGATGCGCGAACTGGTCGAGGATTCCTATGATCTGGTGATCGAGGCAATGCCGGCACGTGACCGGAGCGCCATCCAAATCAAGAGACACACCGGCGGCGGCTAACTAGACTGGTGGCATGTACTTCATCGTTGTTAAGTTCCAGGTAAAGCCCGAATTCACCGACAGCTTCATGGACCGCGTCGCCGAGTTCACCCGCACCACCCGCGCCGAGGAGGGCAACTTGTTCTTCGACTGGTCCACCAGCGTCGAAGACCCGAACGAGTTTGTGCTGGTTGAGGGGTTCCGTGACGACGAAGCGGCCGCCACCCACGTCACTGGCCCGCACTTCGCCGCAGGTCTGGAAGCCATGCGTCCGGCCCTGGTGTCCACCCCGAAGATCATTTCCCGCAAGGTCGATGGTCAGGGCTGGGACGAAATGGGCGAGCTGAAGATCGACTAGTTTCTGCCGCTGAGCGACCCCGCTTCCCCGGCTGGGGTCAGGGCGTAGACACGTCAAAAGCACCGCCGCTGGCGGTGCTTTTGACGTTAATCTTCACATTGTCTCCCTGGGCTCTCGGCCTTTAGTGGGTGTTGCCCCGGCGACGCAGCAGCACCATGAGCAGCCCTACGACCAGGATGACCGCGGCAATGATGCCGATGCTCGAGTACGCGAAGCCCGTGTCGGCCAGATCCTGAGGATCGGGTGCCGGTGACTGGGAAGCGTCCGGGCGTGGCGGCGCGGGGCTTTGGGTTGACTGGGTCGGCGACGGCGACGGCGACGGCGACGCCGTGGGCGAGGCGCTCGGCTGCGGGCTGGGTTTCGTGCTCGGCGTGGTGGGTGCCTCGACAGCTACCGTGAGCGGCACGGAAATGTCCTCCCGGCCCACCTGCGAGATCACCAACTGGTACTGGCCTTCCTTCAGCTTTTGAGGCGCGGTCAGCTGGAAGGAGGTGGAGCCGGCGCCATCGGCCGCGGCGATGTCCTGAACTTCAACCTCCCCGTCGAAGGCGCTGGCCGAGATCTTCGCCCCGGGCTCCAAATCGGAAACCGCCACCTCCAGGGTGCCGCCAGGAGCGAGGGTGGCCGAGGAGAGGCTCACGGTGGCCCATTCGGTGCCCGCCTGCACGGCGCGGCCCAGCGGCGCTGGATCCACGACGTCGTGGGACTTGAAGTAGTTCACCGTGGCGTCCAGGTCCACCTGGCCGCTGTCGGCATGGTCCTTGGCTTCGGCGAAGGCCGTGAAGTTATCCCCGCCGGAGGCCAGGAACGCGTTGGCGGCGACCCGAAACGTGTCAGACTCGGCGACGGGCTTTCCGTTGAAACTCACCGACGTGATGTGCTCACCGCGGGCCGCGTCCTCCACGTAGGTGTAGCTCAGTCCTTCGGAGATCCCCAGGTGCAGCTTTTCACGGGAAGCTCCTTCCGGCTGCCATTGCTGTTCGAGCACTTCATACAGCTGGGCGCCGGTCATGTCCATGGTGATCAGGGTGTTGGCGAAGGGCTGTACGTCCGCGGCTGCCTTGTAGGTGACGACGCCGTTTCTGCCGTACAGCAGATCAGCGCGCAGACCACCGGGATTCATGAAGGCGATTTGTGCCGGGGCACCGCCGAAGTCCTCGTTGGAGGTCGCCCACAAGTGGACATCGGCGATGGTGTTACCCAGGGTGGATTCCACGCCGCGGTCATCACCCGCCGGTTCGCCGCCGCGCAGGATGTCGGCGCTGATGGCGCCGATTTCCTGTTGGCCTACTTCTTCGGATTCGGCGACGGCCTTGTCAACAATATCTGTGACGGCAGGGTTTGGCTCGAAAGCCGAGCCGTCTTCGGGAGCCAAGGGAACAAGCTTGGTTCCCGACTGCGTGACCGTGCCGTCGCTGGCATCAATGCTCAGGGAGATTTCGCCCAGAGTGGTGCCGTACTGATGCGCCTGGATCACCGGCCGGGTTTGGTCAGTGCCCGCGACTGGCACTGAGCAGTGGTAGGGCTTGTGGGTGTGTCCGGAAATGATGGCGTCGATGTGCTCATCGGCATTGCGGATCAGCTGCCCATAATCCGTTGATTCCTGAGCGATCGTGTCACAGGCCGTGCTTTCGGATCCGTCGTGGGTCAGCAGCACCAGCACGTCGGCTTCACCGTTCTTCTTGTCGCCGTCGCTCAGCTTCTCTGCCACCCGGTTGGCGGCCGCGAGCTGGTCGCCGAAGGTGAGGTCGCCGATCCCGCTGGGGCTAACCAGCGTGGCCGTGTCCGCGGTGACCGTGCCGATGAACGCGACCGATACACCGTCGACTTCGCGGATTGTGTACTCCCTGAGGGCCGGCTTGCTGGTGCCCTTCTCGTATACGTTCGCGCCGAGGGCATAGTCCGCCCCCTCGGCTCCTTCGGCTTTGGGCTTGGTGCCGTAGCGGGGGATTACACGCTCCTGCAGGTCCTGGAAGCCGCGATCGAATTCGTGGTTGCCCACCACCGACAGGTCCAACCCGGCGGCGCCGAGCGCGTCAATCGTGGGCGCATCCTGCTGTGAAGCGGAAGCGAACGTGGAGGCACCGATGTTGTCGCCGGCCGAGACAAAGAGGTATTCGCGTTCTCCTGCCGATATTTTGCGACCGCTCCGGCCAGTACTGCAGCTCCGGCAGATTCGCCCTCGGCCTGGATGCGTCCGTGGAAGTCATTGATGCTCAGCAGGTTGAGCTCTACTTCCTTGGCCGGACTTGGCTCGGTGGGCGCTGCCTGCGCGCCAACGGCGCCGGAGGCAATGAGCGAAAAGGACGCCAGGGCAGTGAAACCGACCCTGGGCAGACGTCTGGAGGTAGACATGGAAAATCCCCTAGAGGTAAACAAGTGATCGTCACATGTTTATCCCACGGGAGTGAACCTGTCGATACTTTTTGATGAAGTGTGGGGTTGATGTCGGGGGCCGTTCACGTGGCCTCGCTTCACACGGCCCTCCCGCAGCGGGTCAGTCCGGCCGGATTTGACCGCGAAACCCGCGCCACAGTTTGACTATCAAGCAGATCTTTCACGTTCACCGCGTGATCGTGGTCGGCTTCGGTGCAGAGCCGCAACGGGGGCGTGCGGATCATTCGCCGCTGGGTGGCCCCACCCGCGAGGCTCCCACGATTCGTCCGACCAGCGTGCATACGGCCAGCACGAAGAGCAGGTATGCCCCCGTAAGCAGGCCGTATGCCAACTCGCGATGCTGGACGTTGAGGGCAATGATGAAGACCGCGGCACCGCACACCAAAAGCGCAACCCCCAGAAGCCGCATCTTCATCTCCGCATCACGCATCCCTTGTTCCGTAGACCACGCTGTCCCGTGAAAAACCAATGACTGTAATTACAATAATTGCACAAATAGTTGTCCGAAGGAATCCTCCGAAAGGACTAGATGTGCCTGCTCACCTACCGCAGTGGGATGAAGCGGCGCCTCGGGGAGCAGGGTAAACCTAGGAAAAACCCGTTCACCGCCGTGAGTCGGGGGTGTGCGGTTAGAGGCAGCTGCGCAGGATCTTCTCAATGGCCGCCTGTTCGGCCTTTGTCATCCACGCGTCATATTTCGCCTTCACCTGCGTCTGACGGGAAACGTAGCTGCACCGGAAGGAGCGGTTGGGCGGCAGCCACGTTGCCGCGTCCTTGTCGCCCTTGGATGCATTGGTCGGGCCATCCACAGCCATCAGGTTCAGCGGGTCGTTGGCAAAGTTCAGGCGGGTTTCGGCGTCCCACTGCTGGGCGCCCTTCTGCCAGGCATCCGAAAGCGCCACCACATGGTCGATCTGCACCGCGCTGCTGGTTCCCTGCCCGCGCACAAAGGAGATGCTCTTGCCGGTGTAGGGGTCATCAAGTACGCCGCTGAGCACCACGCATTCAATGCGTCCCTCCCGGTATTCCACGTCCTTCAGGTCCCGGGCGAGAATGTCATTGCGCGCGTCGCACCCGTTGCGATCGGGGTCCTTCCAGCCCTTGCTGAATTCCTCGCGCGAGTACCCGGTCTTCGGGGCGCGGCCCTTGACGTCGATTTCCTCAAGCAACGCCAGCGATTCTGCGAACTCAAGGCTTTGCTCTTCGGTGATGGGGCCGCCGGTGGAGGGGGCTTGTGACTGCGTTTGCCCTGGAGCGGCGTCGGGGTTGAAATCGCTGAGCGTCCCGGCCGAGCATGAGGTCAGTGACAGTGAGCCAAGCAAGAGGGCCAGGGTGATGAAGCGACGCGGGCTGCGCATGCGGTAGAAGGTTCCCTTCGATGCAGTGGGCGCACCAAAAATAAGGTGCTGCCTGTGGTGTACAGCCAGCACCTTATCGCTTCGGGGCGACACTATCGCCCGAACCGCCGGGGCACCTTCATGTGGTGTCCGTGACGCAGACCGCGCTAGTTGGTCGCGGTTCCCGGATCCTCGTCCTGGCCCGGACGGGTGTGCGATGCCCCGCCCTCATCACGCCACTTCTTCAGCTGCTCGGGTGACACTTCGCCGGTGTCGATGTTTTCTGGTGCGTAGGGATCCTTGCCCTTGTCATTTACCGTGTCCATATCCTCACCGTAGGCCGGTTCCGGCAAAGCGACAAGGAGTCCGGTCCCGTCCGTTTTCGTAACGGCAACGGCGGCCTCGGCATTGTCCGGGCCAAAAAGTCTCCAAGTCGGTGCCTTGTCGCTGGATGTGGTAGGAATGGGGTTAGTGACACGGGGTGCCGCCGCAGCGGCTGAGAAAACACCCGTCGAACCTGCACCAGTTAGTACTGGCGAAGGGAATGTCCTGGATTCCACGATGCCCCGCACCTTTGAGTGGCTGCGGCGTATCCACACCGGGTTCCGTTCGCCTTGACCCACATTCAAGGAGTTCGAACACCATGAACACACAAACCACCACCGTCGAAACCAGCAACAGTGCTCTGCCCCTGGCAGAGCAGCAGGTGTTGGTCACCGGCGCCGCGCGCGGGCTGGGCGCGGCCATCAGCACCGCCTTCCTGGACGCCGGAGCGAACGTGGTCCTCAACTACCACTCCTCGGGGCAGGCCGCCAACGATCTGGCTGCCCGCTACCCCGAACAGGCCCTGGCCGTGCAGGCTGATGTGCGTGAAGCCGGGCAGCTGAAGGACCTGGTCCGCCAGGCCGAAGAGCACTTCGGCAAGCCGCTGACCACGCTGGTCAACAACGCGCTGGTCGACTTCTCCTTCAACGGGGACGCCCGACCCAAGGCTGGCGAACTCAGCGCGGCCGATTTGAGCAAGCAGTTCACCGGGTCGGTGCTGGCCCCGGTCGCCGCAATCCAGGCCGTGCTGCCGAACATGCGCAAAGCCGGCTTTGGGCGGATCATCAATATCGGCACGAACCTCTTCCAGCATCCGGTGGTCCCGTACCACGACTACACGGCCACCAAGGCGGCACTGCTGTCGCTGACCCGCACCTTCGCCGATGACCTGGGACCCGAGGGGATCACCGTGAACATGGTCTCGGGCGGACTGCTGCGCACGACCGACGCCTCCGCGGCCACCCCGGAAGAGGTCTTTGACTTCATCGCCTCCGGCACACCGCTGCGCAAGGTCACCAGCCCGGCCGAACTGGCGGACGCCGTCCTGTTCTTCGCCTCCCCCTGGGCCCGCGGCGTGACCGGACAGAACCTGATCGTGGATGGGGGACTGGTCAAGGGATGAGCCCCAAGCAATTGAAACTGAACCTGTTCATCTACGGTGCAGGCCACCACCAGGCTGCCTGGCGGGACCCGGACTCCGCTGCCGAACGCCTGGGCGACACCGGGTACTACACGCAGCTGGCGCAGACCGCAGAGCGCGGGCTGCTGGACGCGGTGTTCCTGGCCGACGGCCAATCCATCTCCCCGCAGGCCGCAAAGGCCGGACCCACTTGGTTCTACGAGCCGCTGACCCTGCTCTCGGCGTTGAGCCAGCACACCGAGCACATTGGCTTGGTGTGTACTGTCTCCTCCAGCTTCTACTCCCCATTCCATGCCGCCAGAATGCTGGCCAGCCTGGACCACCTCTCCGGCGGGCGGGCCGGGGTCAACGTGGTCACCAGCATGTGGGATGCCGAGGCGCAGAACCATTCGATGCCCGGGCTGGGGGACCATGACATCCGATATGCGCGAGCCGATGAATTCATTCAGGTGGTGCGCCGACTGTGGGATTCCTTCCCGGCCCAGGCCATACAGGCCAGCCGGGACGGGGACTTCGCCAACCCGGAACTTCTGCAGCCCATCGAACACGTGGGGGAGCACTTCACGGTGCGCGGCCCCCTGAACGTTCCCGGCGGCCCGCAGCGGGCCCCGGTGCTGTTCCAGGCCGGCTCCTCCCCGCAGGGTCGGGAGCTGGCCGCGAAATATGCCGAGGCCGTGTACGCGGTGGCCGCCGACCGGCAGATGGCCCTGGAGTACGGTACCGACCTGCGCTCCCGGATCGCCGCGGCCGGACGCGACCCGGAAGCGGTGGCGATCATGCCGGGGCTGGTGACCTACGTGGGGCGTACGCATGAGGAAGCCCGGGCCAAGCAGCGTCGACTGAACGAGCTGCTGCCCGCCGGTGACGCACTCAAGCAGCTGGGCGTCTTCGTGCAGCAGGACACCTCCGGGTGGGACCTGGATGCCCCGGTGCCCGAACTGCCGCCACTGCACAGCTTCACCGGACCGAAGGGACGCTATGCCACGATCCAGCGGCTGATCGCCGTGCACCAGCCCACGGTGCGCGAACTGCTGGGGCTGCTGGCCGCCGGGGGCGGACACGCCACCATGATCGGTACCCCGCAGTCCATTGCCGATGAGATGGAGCAGTGGCTGGACTGCGGGGCGGCGGACGGCTTCAACCTGATGCCGCCCACTCTGCCCGGCGGCATCGAGGATTTCGTGGACCTGGTGATCCCCGAACTGCAGCGCCGGGGACTTTTCCGCACCGCGTACTCCTCCTCGACCCTGCGCGGGCATCTAGGACTGGGCCTGCCCGCATCGTCCCGGCCCCGCGAAGAAGCCAGCCAGCCCGGATAGCGGCCGGGGTCGGTTCAGCGCGATCGGGTCCGTAGCGTCCAGTAGGAGGAGACGTGCACCCGCTTCTTGTCCAGGCCCCAGCCAGCGACGATGCGGGAGATCGCCTTGGCGGCAGAGCGCTCGCCGTGGGCGATCACCGTGCTCTGTGGCGGGGGAGCGGGCAGCTCCAGGAAAGCTTCGGCCAGCAGGTCGGTGGTGCCCGGAGGCTGTCCATTGCGGTGCAGCCAGCGCAGCTCCACTCCCGCAGGGTGGGGGATCTGCAGTTCGCCCTGCGGCCCGGCCACCTCCAGCAGGGCCACGCCCAGCGCCGTCTCGGGCAGGGCGGCAAGGGCGCGGGACACCGCCGGGATCGCTGTTTCATCGGCGCCGAGGACGAAGTACTGCGAGTCCGGGTCCGGGCTGAACTTGCCGCGGGCCGCCGAGATCACCAGCCGGTCCCCGGGGCGCGCGGCCTGCGCCCACTCCCCGGCGGAACCAGGTTGATCATGCAGCACGAAGTCGATGGCCAGTTCCTGCGCGGCGCGGTCCACCCACCGGATGGTGTAGGAGCGGGAGCGGGGCACCTGGTGGCGGGGCAGGTGCTGCCGCAGTGCCTTAATGTCATAGGGCGGTTCAAGACCCAGCTGGGGGTCGGCGAAGTAGACCTTCACATATTGGTCGGCCTTCGTGTTGGGCTGGAAACCGTCCAGCTGTGGTGCTCCGGCAATGATCCGGAGCATTTGCGGGCTCAACTGCTCGCTCCGGCGGATCTCCAGCACGTGCTGGCCCTTGCCCTGCGCCGGCGCCACACGGGGCTGGTCGGATTCGGAGGCGGCGGAGGCCGGCGCCTCGGCGGGCTCCCCTTCACTGTGCGGTGCGTGGAGCGCGGAACCGTGCAGCATGTTGCGGGCTTCGAGCAGGGCCGCGGCGGCCCCGGCACGTTCGGCGGCCGCCCGAAGCTGCTCACGCTGCTCTGGGCTCAACTCGAAGCCAGGGGTGTCGGCGTACTTCAGCGCCTTCCTCACCGCTTTGCGCCCGGCCTTCGCCCCGGCCTGCTCGGCGCGTTCAAGCACCTGCAGGACGAACAGATCCGCGCCACTCGGAGCCTCCTCGCCTCGTCCGGGGCGCGGGTACTTCTGCCTCTGGTTCTTCGACATCTGCCGGCCCCCTTCGAATCATGCGCGGGCATCGGGTGGCGGTGCCGCGCTGGCCCTGCCGACCGCCCTTGGGCCGGCACCTCGAGTCTGCGCGCTGCAGAGTGGGGATACAAGATGGGGCGGCTCACCTCCGCTACCGACGCGGCTAACGCAGTGCCGGTGCGTCTGCCTGGGTTGGAGCCTGGCCTGGCGTCCATGGGCTCCCATATCGCGCTTCGACAGGAGCATACTTGCTTAATTCAAGGGATCGAGGACGCGTGGGATCTGATGCTTCGCGGACTGAAGCTTTCTGATAGTAGCCAGTGTCGCCTACACGTACGAAGCGGAAGTACTTCTCAGCGCACTGCGCACGTTCACGGTGCCTGCATTGAGACGAATGAACGATCTGTGAGATGCATGATTCTTCCGCTGGCGCGCATAACACGGGCGCTGTGCGTAGCGTAGATGACGGTCGTGCCTTGCGCTTCTATCTCCTGGAAGAGTTGGAGAACTCGATCTTCGGTTCGCTCATCAAGGGCGCCCGTTGGCTCGTCTGCCAGCAGGAGGAGGGGCTTCTTGACGAGGGCTCTCGCTATAGCTACACGCTGCGCTTCACCGCCGGAGAGCTGCGATACCTTCTTCTTTGCATAATGTCCTAGCCCCACTTGCTCAAGGGCCGCTGCTGCCTGGGCTTTGTATGATCGAGGGGTGGGGGCTCCGAGTAAGACGTTGTGGAGTACGTCTCGGTCGTTTAGGAGGTCGTATCGCTGAGTCACGATTCCGATGTTCTTCAAACGGTGTGCGGCCATAGTGTTCGCCCGTAGGTCGATTTCATTGTTTTCAAAGACGTAGGAACCGTCGTAGCGAGTGTCGAGTCCTGCGAGGATCCTCAGCAGTGTTGTCTTGCCTGATCCGCTGCGCCCTGCAATCGCGATAGACGTATCTTCATTTCGGATGTCAAGCGTAAGCCCTTCTAGGATAATTCGCTCCTCTCCGTTAGGTTCCCTGATGGCCTTGCGGTTGATTGTCAGTTGAAGCATGTATCCAGTTCCTAATCTGTAGCGCGGTGAAGAGTTCGATGTAGGACTGTGCCGCACCAGGCGGAGTAGATGAGGCTACCGATCATCACTGTTAAGACCGCGCCTACGAGGGAGCTGAGATTCCAATGCGGGAAGAGTGCAGTGGCGGGTATGAGGCATATTAACGGGATAGCGAGCTCGATGAGTTGAGCGTTCCTATGATTTTTGCCAATCGTCTGTTCCGAGTGCCCTATGATCCACAGTATTCGAAAGCGTTGGATCCTCCGCCTAAGGATTGCTGTGCCGATGGCCAGCAAGAGCAGGACGGCTATCGTGAATACGAGGACTGATAAGGCCAAGATCAGGGCGCCGTTCTCTGCGATCATGTTGCGCATCAGTTCAAATTGAACCAGATAGTCCGGAAGATTGAGCAGAATGTATTCATTGAATCCCGTGCGACTACCAATCTCAGCGAGGACGTTCAGCACGTCACGGGAGGGCAGAGTATGTGGTGCTGCGATATCCCCGCCAATCATCGCAAAAGACAGGATTCCTTGGAAAAAGAGGTTGTCTTTGGTCGTCGGATCAAGCGATGGGGGATAGGGCAGAAGAATGTAATCATCAAGGAACGTGTTCATGTCGCCCTTGTAGTACATGCTGGAGTTTGGTTCCAGGACGCCGACTACCTGCAGCCGGAACGGCTGGAAGTAGAAATTGGCAGATATAGTGTCACCGACTTCGTAGATGCCGCTGTAGCTGTGACCGAGTACGACGGGGATGATTCCGGTTTGGTAGTCGATAGCGTCCCAGTCTGGGAGCGCTCCTGAAGCCACAGCCAGATGGTAGAAGTCAAACGTTGCCTGATTCAGTTGCAGTGACTTCACATTCCGGACAAGTTTATGCGTGTCCGAGTCGAGATACTCTCCCTGTTCCTGTATCTCGGTTCCGGCCCCATACTCGAAGGAAGGATCTCCTCGAAAGTTCTCAACTGGAAGGGATTGGTCGAAGGCGGACAGGAAGGTGATATCCGTTCGATGGTTGAGAGCGTTGTAGAAGGCCGAGACGGTGTCGACTCCAGTGGTGCTTTCACGGTACCTGGCGAACGCGTCCGGGTCGCTAAGCCTTGATCCACCGATGATGTCCGGAGGTCACCCGGCGTTTTAAACACGAAATGCCCGTCATTTCAGGGAAAATTGAACTTGCGACAGTACCAACAATCCCGAAATGCAGGACATCTC